>ERZ773099.858-NODE-858-length-23595-cov-12.618904_pt1 | contig 23595 bp, 20 predicted proteins | sample MGYA00511120_ERZ773099 | MGnify/ENA primary metagenome ERZ773099 (study PRJEB29015, sample SAMEA2738012) | human oral metagenome | biome: human oral; feature: human-associated habitat; material: dental | place: China | collected 2104 ...
CCACCGCGGTGCGCAACGGCGTCATCAAGATGAACGTCGACACCGACACCCAGTACGCCTTCACCCGCCCGATCGCGGACTGGATGTACCGCAACTACGACGGCGTCCTGAAGGTCGACGGCGAGGTCGGCTCCAAGAAGAAGTACGACCCCCGCGCCTGGGGCAAGGCTGCTGAGGAGGGCATGGCCGCCCGCGTGGTCGAGGCCTGTGAGCGCCTCGGCTCGGTCGGCTCCGCCAAGCGCTGAGCAGCTGGCCCGCAAGGGGCGGTACCGCCGCGGCCCTAGGGGTCGCGAGCCACACGGTCGGCCCGGTCTCACGCTGGTGGGGCCGGGCCGACCTAATCCCGATCGTTACCAAACTGTGTCTTGCGCGGGAGCGTTCTGCATGAGATACTGAAATGGATGTATATCTATCCCCGATAGAGGGTCTCATGACTTATAGGTACATCCACATCCCCTCCCTTTCCTCCTTCGTCTCCCTCGTCCTGGTCGTGCTCCTCACGGTTGGTGCCACCTCCCCGTCGTTGCCGGACGGCGAGGTCCTCCTGGGTGGAGGCGGGGCACTGACCTGCCGGTTCTTCCCCTGGCTGTGGTGGTGTCAGGTATGAGTGCCGGGCAGGTGGCTGGCATTGGTGGACAGCTCCCTCTGCGGCGTCAGGCAGAGCGGATCCTCGCTCGTCGGGAGGTGGTCCCGGCGGGGGCGGCGCTGGCCCTCCTGGTCCTGGACTGGATCCCGCCAGGTGTCCAGAGGCCGTCAGGGCTCACTCTTCTCGCCTCGGTCGTCATAACGGTCTGCGTGGGGCTCTCGGGCTGGTACCCACGGCTCGCGGGCGGTGCCGCCCTGGTGGTGACGGCGGTGGTGAACGCTCTTCCCAGCGACGTCGCCGTGCTGACGGCGCCGGCAATCGCCTCGGTCCTGGTGATCGGCGGCTGGGTGGCACGTCGCTGGAACCTGGCCGTACTCGTAGCGGGCACGGCCCTGCTGGCTGGCTCAGTCATAGGTGGTGACCCCGACCGTGTCAGGTCCTTCATGGCGTGGTCCTTCCAGATCGTCGTGGGGGTCGGGGTCGGGCTGGTAGTTCGTCTTTATAAGGACCGCCTACAGGTGGCTGACGAGCAGGTCGGGTACTGGCGTCTCAGGGTGGAGGCCGAGGACTCCCGGGTGCGCTCGGTCCTGGCCGCGCAGCTCCATGACTCGGTGGTGGCCTGTCTGGCCCGGATCGTGGTGAACACGGAGTACTTGATCCGCGAGCCGTCTAGGGGCCGCACGCAGGTGTGCGAGGAGCAGATCCTGGCCGACGCCCAGAGCGCGATGCGGCAGATCCGCCAGATCATTCACGCGAGCACCCCGGCGGCTGAGGCGGTCCGAGACGACGGGTCCTGGGTGGCGGTCCTGAAGGAGTACAGGACGCTCCTGGCCGCTGCCGGCCTTGAGCTCCGCCCCTCAGTCCCCTCAGAGCAGGAGCTGGCTGAGGTGCTTGACGGTCCCCGCCTGTCGGTACTGGCGGTGGCGCTGAGGGAGGGCTGCCTCAACGCCCTGAAGTACGCCGGACGAGGGACGTCGGTGAGGGTCCAGGTGGTGCTTGACCCGGACCAGGTCGAGCTCATGGTCAGGTCTACGACGGCCCCGTCGGGCACGCCTGAGGAGGCCTGGCGCAGGGGGCTGGAAGGCGGCATGGGCCTGACCATGCTGACGCGCCGGGCTGAGCAGGTCGGAGGCTACGTCAGCTACGGGCCCCTGAAGGACGACTGGTTGCTTGGAGTCGCCCTGCCGTACCCCGCGGCAGGGGTAGGAACAGATCACGGCACCGACGAGGTGCCGCTAGACAAGGAGGAAGAACATGACTGAGAACACTGGTGCTGCCTCGGAGAAGAAGGAGCTGGTCCGCGTACTCCTGGCTGATGATGACGAGGGGTACCGCCGTCAGCTCAGCAGCCTCCTCGGCACCGTCCCCTACATTGACGTGGTCGCTGTGGCTGGAGACGGTCATGAGGCTCTTAATGCGTTGGAGAAGTGTCAGGTAGATGTGGCACTTGTAGATATTGCTATGCCATCTATGGATGGCGTTGAGGTGACCAAGGTCATAACTGAGCGTTATCCGGATACGAAGGTCGTCATCCTCTCGGGGCTGGTGCCCGAGGACTACATGGAGAAGGTCCTAGCCACCGAGACGATGGGGTTCCTGACCAAGGACATGGGAGTGGACGACATCGCCAGGGGTCTGCGTGCAGCCTCCCAGGGGCAGCAGGTGCTTGGCCCCGAGCCGACGAGGCTCCTGGTGGAGGGCTACCGGCGGCAGGCCCGGTTCCGGGAGGAGAACGCGGACTTCCTCGAGGGCGTGAGGAAGCTGCCGAAGCGCCAGCGAATGGTGTACGACATGCTGGTCCTCCACGCGCCCTGCACGGACAAGGAGATCGCGCAGGCCATTGGGTATGCCAGGACGACCGTACGTGACGACCTGGTAGAGATCCGGCGCCGATTGGGCTGCCGTACTCGTGTCGAGATCATCCAGAAGACTGCCCTGCTTGGGTTACGGTGAAACTACCTACATTTGTCGGTAGCGGATCTCACGCTGCGTGTGCCATCCTGGACTCAGGTCGCAGGAGCGACCGTCATGATTTTGGAGGACGAACATGTTGTTCAGGAAGAAGCTTCTTGCCGCTATCGCCTCGGCACTGGTGATCGTGGGGATCCCCGGCGCCGCTCAGGCGTCAGAGTCGGACGTTTCTAACTCATTCAGTGCGGACGTGACGCCAGCAATGACAAACCTTAGGTGCACTTCGTCGAGGTTTATCACTCTTGCCAATGGCTGGCCCACGGCTTCGCCTACAGACCGTAGCGGGAGCCGCTATTGCTGGCTCGCGATTAGTGACCTCCACAACAATGCAGTCACCGTTCTCCAGTTTAACCTGAATTCGGCTGAAGGTATGAGCGTTGACGTTGACGGATACTATGGTCGAGGAACGCGCTGGGCGGTCATGCAGGTTCAGCGAAGGTATAACTTGACGCAGGACGGTGAGTATGGCGCAAAGACCGGTCATAGGATGCGCTGGCGTGCAGTAAACGGGTCTGTGTCGCGTTGGGCTTGAGTCTTAAGGGTGCGCGGAGGCCTGCTTCCGCGCACCCTTGAGATTATCTGGGAGGCACATCGAGTGCCCTATAGCTGTGTGTCGTTGTGGTCTTTGTGCAGTTAGGCAAACATTTGCTTATGTGAGCACACCTATTTTCAGAGAGGTTGGCATGGTTAATTATTGTTCCCGTCTACGTCCCGGACTCACTGGTGTTGCGTGTCTGCTAATATTTCTAGGAGCGTGTTCCCAGGGGTCTATTTCCGGAAATCAGGACTCTCCAGGCGTTGATAATACCTCCGAGGTGGCAGGATCTGAGGCGGAGGTGGTGAAGGACCAGTCTCAGTGGACTCTGCCTACTGACCCCTACTATGGTGGGCAAATTTTGGCTCTGACTTCTCAGGCCGAGGAGACCGTTGTCAAGAACTGCATGGTCAAGGCGGGGTTCTCTGACTATCGTGTGCGTATGGATGCTTCGGCGCCAGCGCCCGCCAACCTTGCTGGTGACGGTATCTCCGTTCTCTTTAACGAGACCACTGCGAAGCAGTTTGGATACCGTCGGGCTCCCGATCCAAGGGATCTTCTGGAGGCGGAGATTGAGGCTTCTGGGGGTGATCTTTTTAGTGGAAAGAGCAATGAGTTCTTTGACCAATTGGACATCTGCAACCTAGAGGGGCAGGCCGCAGTGGCAGGGGTGAGCGTCGATGAGTTCAAGGCGAGCCATCAAGAGTCGACAGGATCGGCAGATGCGGTTCAAGAGAATCCTGCGTCCATCGGGTCCCAGCTCAATCGGCTTGGTGTGGATCTTAATTCTCCTGAGTTGAGTGCGGCGGCTGCGTCGTGGCGTGAGTGCATGGTACCTCTGGGTATCTCTGACCTGCCGGACCGCCCCTGGAACGCGGGTTCCACGAGAGAGCTTCCTGAGTCCCTCCGGGACAAGTGGGGTTGGAAGCCGACGGGTAAACCCTCTGCCGATGAGATCGCCACGGCGAGTGCTGACGCCGCGTGCCGGGCCTCATCGGGGTGGACCGACACCCTCTACCAGCAGGAGTGGGACACGCATCAGGCCTTCGTGGACGCCCACCGTGCCGAGCTGACACCTGTCCTAGCCGAGCATCAGGCCGAGGCCGCCCGCGCCCGGGAGATCATAGCCAAGGGAGGAGCATAAGGTAGAACGAGTAAGAGGACCCAGAGCTCCACCATGAGGTGCCCTACGTGGCACCTCATGGTTGGTTGCTACGGAGTCGAGTCATTTCCGCGCATCTAGATGGGTCAGGAGGCTCGTCAAAAGTCGAGTCATCCTGGTGCGCTCACACGTAAGAGGTGTATGATCCTCTGTAGGAGGTACCGCATCGCGACCATCTCACACGTCGTAGCGCCCTAGCAGCGAGGGCGACTGCGACTGTGGCGACGGGAGGCCCGGTGCAGATTCGGGGCTTCAGGAAGGTACCTCGCAGTCTCGGGTGTCATCATATAACGGTTTGCGTCCCAGAGAGCAATAGTATTGACGACCATAATGCTTTATGTTCCTGAACCGTTCGACGTACTTATTCATGAGGAGAACAGACAATGACCGGCAGTCGCTCGTCCCTGCGTTCTATTAGTGCTGCCATGCTGGGTGTGATTGTGGTCCTGGGGGCGTGCTCCCAGGGAGGGGAGACGAGCGGTCAGGGGGCTTCGGTGCCGCCTGGTGGGCAAACCTCGCCATCTGCAGTTGCAGCGTCTAGTACTGTCACGACAGCGGCAGGGACCGAGGTCACCAAGGACCAGGCTCGGTGGACTCTGCCCACGGATCCCTACTATGGCGGACACACTATGCCACTTAGTTTTCAGGCCATAGGCGTCGTGACTAAGAACTGTATGGAGAAGGCTGGGTTCTCTGACTTCACAGTGGGTACTGATGCCTCCGCCCCCGGGCCCGCCAATCTTGCAGGTGACGGTGTCTCTGTGTTTTTCAATGAGGACACTGCGAGTAAGTTTGGCTACAGGCTGGCTCCCAATCCTCGGAACACAGGGGGCGGGGCCAGTGCGACGGGTGCTCCTTATGGCGATAAGAGCGATGAGTACCGCAGTCAGCTGGATACCTGTAACCTCGAGGGGCGGGCCGCCATGGCAGGGGTTAGTGTTGATGAGCTCGCCAAGTCTGCTGAGTCAGGATCGGTGATCGAGATGGACAACATGGATATCGATTCCCAGGTCACTGCCATAAAGAATGATATGAGCTCACCTGAGTTGAGTGCAGCGGCTGCGTCGTGGCGTGAGTGCATGGCGCCCCTGGGTATCTCTGACCTGCCGGACCAGCCATGGGACGCAGCATCTATGCAACTCCCCAAATCTCTTCAAAACAAGTGGAGCTGGGAGCCGACAGGTACGCCTTCGGCTGATGAGATTGCCACAGCGAGTGCTGACGCCGCGTGCCGGGCCTCCTCGGGGTGGACCGATACCCTCTACCAGCAGGAGTGGGATATTCTTCAGAGTTTCGTAGACACTCACCGGTCCGAGCTGGAACCTATTCTGGCAAAGTACCAGATTCTGGATGCCCGTGCCCGGGAGATCATTGCCAAGGGAGGGGCGTGATACCGCGATAAACGTCATGTCGTAATTGTCTTAACTGCTATGAGCTTAGTAAGAAGACGAACAATGACAGGCAATCGCTCGTCCCTGCGTTCCATCTGTGCTGTCGTGCTGGGTATGACCATGTTCCTGGGGGCATGCTCCCAGGGAGGAGAGACAATCGGGCAGGGGTCCTCGGTGCCGCCTGGTGGGCAGGTCGCCTCCACGGGTAGTTCTGCTGTGGAGGGCGTTGGGGCCGAGGTCACGAAGGACCAGTCTCATTGGACTCTTCCCACTGACCCCTATTACGGTGGGCAGACTATGGCCTTGAGCCTTCAGGCATGGGATATCGTGGTCAGGAACTGTATGGTCAAGGCCGGGTTCTCTGACTATCGTGTGCGCATGGATGCTTCGGCCCCGCCGCCCGCCAACCTTGCTGGTGACGGCATCTCCACCTTCTTTAATGAGACCACTGCCAGCCAGTTCGGATACCATCAGGCCCCCGATCCTCGGGATCTCCTGAGGGACGAGGTCGAGGCCGCTGGAGGCAGTCTTTATGCCGGAAGAGGTGACGGGTTCCTTGACCAGCTAAGCATCTGTAACCTGGAAGGGCAGGCCGCTGTGGCGGGGGTGAGCGTGGAGGAGTTTAAGGAGCGGTTCAATAAGTCAGTTGCGGATGCCCAGGCCGATCCTTCCTCTATTAGCTCCCAGCTTAACCGGCTGGGAACAGACCGTACCTCTCCTGAGTTGAGTGCGGCGGCTGCGTCGTGGCGTGAGTGCATGGCGCCCTTGGGGATCTCTGACCTGCCGGACCATCCCTGGGACGCAGGATCTATGAAGCTTCCTGAGTCCCTCCGGGACAAGTGGGGTTGGAAGCCGACGGGTAAACCCTCTGCCGATGAGATCGCCACGGCGAGTGCTGACGCCGCGTGCCGGGCCTCATCGGGGTGGACCGACACCCTCTACCAGCAGGAGTGGGATACGCGCCAGGCCTTCGTGGACGCCCACCGCGCCGAGCTGGCACCTGTCCTAGCCGAGCACCAGGCCAAGGCCGCCCGCGCCCGAGAGATTATCGCCAAGGGGGGTGTCTGACCTCCACCTGCCTACCGCCCCCGTACTCCCCGTAGAATTTCCCTTACCTCACCCCTAGGACCCAGTATGCGTCTCATCCGAACCTCTCGCTCCGATTCCTCAGCCACTCGTGAGAAAGGCGTCAGGGCGCGCTGGTGGTGGGCGGTACTGGCCGTGGTCGCCGCCGTCGGACTCGTTGCCGGGACCTGGGCACTGGCCTCCCGCTTCGAGTCCCCGGCACAGCGCGAGGCAGCCGCCGCACCGCCCTCCGCCAACGCCGTCGTGGTGGAGGTGACTCGTGGTGACCTGAAGGAGCAGACCACCGTCATGGCCTCTGCTGAGGCCAGCGGGGCCCGCAGCCTGCCCCTTCCACGCCCCAACGGGACCGCAGTGGTCACCGCTACCGGGGTGAACGTGGGCGAGGACCTCAGCAGCGGCCAGGTGGTGACCTGGGTCAATGACCGGCCGGTGTTCGCCCTGGCTGGTACCTTCCCCATGTACCGGGACATTGGTGAGGGGGACTCCGGTGCGGACGTGACCATGGTCCAGGAGGCCCTGAGGGACCTGGGCTACAACATCACGGCCACCGGCAGCTTTGGGCCGCTGACCGCCTCCTGCATCCAGAGCCTCTACCAGAAGGTCGGCTCCCAGGCCCCGACGCGCCCGGCTGCCTCCGGTGACGGCCCCGGGGACTCCTCCTCAGCACAAGGCGGGGCCGACAAGGACGACGGGACCCCCGCGCCTGCCGCGGCCCCGGCTACCAAGGCCGCCGCGCAGATCATGCTGCCGGCCTCAGAGGTCATGGTGCTCTCAGGCCTGCCCTCCAAGGTCGCCCAGGTTCCCGACGTGGGTACGGTCCTGACGGACAGCAGCGCCACCCTGGGACTGTCTAGCTCCACTATGACCTTGACCGCGCCGGTCCCCGGTAACATGGCCGCCCGCCTGGGGAGCGGCAAGGTCTCGGGGACAGCCGTCCTGGACGGTACCAGCGTGCCGGTCAAGGTGGCCTCAGTGGACGAGAAGAAGCCGGACTCCACCGGTCAGGGCGGTGAGGGGGCAGGCAGCCCGGGCAAGGAGGGCTCCCGCGACTCCGGGGGAGGGGCAGGCGGCTCAGGATCCGTGGCCTCCCTGACGCCCACCAGCGGGGAGATCCCCGCCTCCTGGGCCGGACGCAAGGACGTGCTGGTCACCCTGAACCTGACCGCCCCCCTGACCGGTGTCCTCACCGTGCCCCAGCGTGCCATTGCCACAGACGCTCAAGGCTCCTCCAGCGTCCTGGTCCAAGGGGCCGACGGGGGCTTCACCCAGGTGACGGTGACCGTCTCCGGCTGCGTGGCCGGCACCTGCGCACTGGCTGAGCCCGAGGCCGGCAGCGTCCTGACTGAGGGCGCCAAGGTGAGGGTGGACCGCTAATGGCCACCCTCACCCTGGAGCACGTGTCTAGGACCTACCGGGGCGCCTCACCCGTGGAGGCCCTCAAGGACGTGTCCCTGACGATCAGCCAGGGGGAGTACGTCGCTATTGAGGGGCCCTCCGGCTCGGGCAAGTCCACCCTGCTCAACCAGCTCGCCCTGCTGGACGTCCCCACCGAGGGGGAGTACCTCATTGACTCCCACCCCACCACCGGCCTGTCCGACGCCGGGCGGGCCCGCCTGCGCAGCGCCACCTTCGCCTTTATCTTCCAGTCCTTCCACCTGCTGGAGGGACGCAGCGTGCTGGACAACGTGGCCCTGGGCACCCTGTACCGGGGCCTGGCCGCCTCCCGCCGCCGGGAGCTGGCCCGTCAGGCCCTGGAGGTCGTAGGCCTGGCCGCCAAGGCCGGGGAGCGGGCCGCACGCCTGTCCGGGGGTGAGCGGCAGCGGGTGGCGATCGCCCGGGCCATTGCCTCGGGCGCCCCTGTGGTGGTGGCCGACGAGCCCACCGGCAACCTCGACTCCGCCAACTCCCTGACCGTGATGGAGACCCTGGAGGAGCTCAACACCAGGGGCTCCACCCTCATTGTGGTCACCCACGACCCTGCCCTGGCGTCCCGGGCCCGACGTCGCCTGAAGGTCCTGGACGGGATCGTCACCGACACCACCGAGCCGGTCGCCCCCGCTGCTGCCGGTAGTGCCGCCGCTAGCCCGGCCAGCGCCACCAGCCCCGCGACCCCGGCCCGCAGCACCGGCCCGTCGCGCCGTCGCGCCGCCCGACGCACCCGGGGCGCCCCCGGCCGCCGGGCGGACGCCGACCCGGGCGTCCACGAGCGCGACACGCTCCTGCTGCCCTCCGCTCAGGACGGCTGCCCGGACCGGCCCGCGGCCCCGCCCTGGGAGGTGCCCGTCCCGGAGGGGCGGGACTCACGGGTGCGGGTGGCTGACGCCCTGGCCGACGCCTGGCGGGGACTGTGGACCAAGACAGGGCGGACGCTGGCGCTCATGGCCGCCGTCGCCCTGGGCGTGGGCCTGGCCCTGACCACCGTGGGACTCTCCCAGACGGCCTCAGGCCAGGTATCGGACATCTTTGACGCCCAGCGCAACCAGCGGGTGGCCATGACCTCACCTGACCTGATGCAGAACCCCGCGCCCGCGGCCGAGCTCCTGTCTACCACCGCCATGGACCGGGTGGGCTCCCTGGCCGGGGTCAGGGAGGTGCTCGTCTACTCCGTCTACGAGCAGGCCCCTGTCGCCACCACCCCCACGGACGCCGCTAACGAGGCGGGGAACCAGCGCTACGAGGTCGTCGGACTGGTGGGTGGGCGCGTCCCCGCCAGCATCCTCACCCTGGACAGCTCCGGACCCTCCGTGACCACGCTGGGGCCCGGCGAGGTGATCGTCGGCACCCAGGTGGCCACACAGATCCAGCTCGGGCCCCTGGCGGCCTCCCCGGCGATCTGGGTCGACGGCGTCCCCATGCGGGTGGTCGGGATCCTCAAGGACGCCGGGCTGCAGGTCACTCTCATTAACTCCGTCATTATGGCCTCCGACCAGGTCACCGGGAAGGCCCGGTACGCGGGTGCGGAGATCAAGGTGGCTCCCGGCGCCGCCCCGCAGGTGGCCGCCCAGGCGCCGGTGGCCTGGCTGCCCACCGCCCCGCAGGGCGTGACCGTGAACGCGCCGCCGGATCCCATGAGCCTGCGTGAGTCCATTGAGTCCAACGTCACCACCATGCTCCTGACCCTGACAGGTGTCACCCTCCTGGCCTCCGTGCTGTCGCTGACCAACTCCATGACCACCGCCGTCTTCCAGCGCACAGGCGAGCTGGGGCTGCGCCGGGCCATTGGCGCCCGACGCACCCACCTCACGGCGCTCATTCTCAGCGAGTCCTTGACCATTGGGACCCTTGGCGGGCTCCTAGGCGCCTACGCCTCGGTCATGGTCATCCTCGCCGTCACAATCGTCCGGCACTGGCAGCCCGTCCTGGACCCGGTCCTGGTGCCCCTGGGAGTGGTCGGGGGCATCGTGGTGGGTACCCTGGGCGGGGCCCTGGCCACCAGCCGGGCCGGGCGCATCCAGCCCTCCGACGCCCTGCGGACCACCTGACGCCGGGCGGGCTGCGGTATCTGCGCAGGTCAGGCGCCTAAAAGGAGGCCGGGCGAAAACTTAAACGTTTGTGACGCCCTCTGACGGGCCCGGAGGGTGGACAATAGTTGCCAGGTGCCCCGCCCCTCCTGGGGGCCGAGGCCCTCGCTCCTGACCGGAGCCACTGAGACCACGGCGAGCAACTAGGGAGCCTGACGGTACGTCACCACTTCCGACGCCAGGCATGCTTCCTGGACCTGCAGGAGCCTGGAGTCACGTGTTAGACGGGGGCGCTGCATGAGCAGTAAAGATATGGATACCCGATCCAAGGACTCTTGGTGGGTCGGACGCGCGCCTATGGTGAGACGCGCGTTTTGGTGGGGCGGACTGGTACTACTGTCCCCTGCTCCGATGTCATTTCTGGACATGGCGGCAGTTCATGATTTCTTCTCAGTTTTCCCTTTCCCTCTCAAGGTGCCGCCATCGGGTTCGAGTCGTAGTGCTGCAACGGACCTAGCGGAGGTCATTGAAGAAAAACGTATCATTGCCACGCTCGTGGCTGGCCTCCTGCTTTGGCTTCTCTGTATTCTATTTAGTTCAGATGAAGCTAGCTATAGGTATTATTCTAGTATGCAGTCTGATCCCATGTCGAATAGTATGCAGTCTGATCCCATGTCGAAAAACGGTGTCGCACAACGTGTAGTCATTTGTGTTGTGTCTGCCGTGTTTGTGTTTAGCGCCGCCGTGATCATCCTGTTGTTCTCGCTCTCTATCGATTTGTACTACAATCCAACTCCTTGATGATGTTATAGTGCGGCCACGGGACGTGACCGTCTCTCTCGCGTTATACGGAACGTCATTCCGGGACTCCTCGTTTGGGTAAGGGGATCTGCCCCACGGGTCCCCAGGGATGTGCCGGACCTGGGCAACTGAGTCTCAAGACGGGGAGCAGCACTGCGTGCGAGACAGAAGAAGATCCAAGATCAGCATCCCGAGCGGACCGGACCCGCATCCAGAACATGCATGCAGGGCGGGCGTGTTTTGTGTGGTCCTCTTTATTTTCAGCACAACCTAGTGTATGCTAGAGACCATGAACAGCGTCGAGAAGAATGTTCGCAACAAAGTTGTGAAGAACGAAGATTACCTTATAATTAGACTGATTACGTACTTCATTGCGCTGACACTTGTAAAGTGTGTGAGCGACCTGTTTGTTGGGTATCAATGTTTGGTCCATGACTCATTTTGCGTCGCTCCAGCGTATTTTGACGTAGCTGCGTACTTCGATATAACTGCTCTTATTGTACCTTTCATCCTAAACTTTATCGTGTACATTGTAATTCTTCATGTTGACGGAAGCTGTCGTTTGCATTCTCGTGAAGTTGTGATGTTTATGAGCCTCTCGTGTCCATTGGGGTCATATGTCTGTCAACTTATACTTGACGGATTTCGTCTTACTGGAAGATTTTCCCTTTACTCGATGTATATTGTTTGGAACGAATGGGGGGACGGCTCTGCGGCGGTCTTTCGAGCGCCGATCATGTTTTTTGGTATCTGGGTGCTGGGTATGATATGGTTGGGCTTCGCGAGCGAAGTAACACGTCCACGTTATCCTCAGCGGAAAGCTCCGTCACGGACAGACAGTACTTCCGAGCCGACAGGAGCGACTCAGGCAACACGAGGGACGCTCAAGAAGCATTTTGAAGATTCTGTCCAAATACTTCTTGGTCCGATCGTTGTGATGTTTGCGGTCATGCCTTTAAGCTCATGGTGGGTCAAGCGTGTCTCTGTGCTCAAGCGCGTCCTCTGGTGGGGCGGCCTGGTCCTGCTGTCACCTTCAATAGTGTCACTGTTTTACTGGCGTGCTGTCTGCCGCTTCTTTGCGTTTTTTTCCGCGCAGGTTTACGAGACTGGTGACTCGCTAAATCCGGAAGCATTCATCTTAGGACGCATACTCCTGTCGATCTTGGCGGGTGCCCTATGCTGGGTTCTCTGTGGCGTTTTCGGTACGCTCCTGCGTTGTGTGGAAACTGCAAACCTGCCGCGCCCTACAAAAAGTAATGATAATCGATTGGTGGTCGCGACGGTGTCAACCGCGTTTGTCGTATCGGCCTGTCTCGTCGGACTGATCTGTCTGATCGGCATTAACCTTGATGGCGTCTCGGGCTCCTTTTGAAGATAGGTATTCCAACCTCTGCGAGGGCCGGAGTGAAGCCGTGGGCCGTCCTGGTGTACACTAGAAGCTTGCAGGGTATCGGGGAGAACGTGGGAGACAGGCGTGGAGGACAGTAGCTTCCGACCCGGTAAGCTCGTTGTTTGCTTCGTGGTGCTGACGTCCGCGGCGTGCTTGTATGGTGCTACCGTTGATCTTCATCCGATCTTTAAACTGTTGTATGACATAGGGCCAGGACTTTTCTACTTGGCCAGTCTGGTTTTCATGTTCTCGCCGAGCCTCATCGGTTGCATTCTGATTCGCCGGTTCGGCAAGGGCATATGGTTGGAGCGATGGGAGGCGAAGATGCTTATCGGGCTGTCGTTCCCAATGGGGATGTACTTGCACGACATCTTGGTGTCATGCTCCCACGCCGAAGCTTCCTTCGTGACGTCGCTGTACATCGCATGGAAAGACTGGGACAATGACCCCAGGATATCCGTGCGGCCCCCGACCGTATTTCTGATCGCATGGGCTATGGGCTTTGTGTGGGCGGCGCTGGCAAACGTATTGGCTCATCCGCGTCGTACGTGGCACCGTATCGACTCGTGGATAAACAGTTTACCATATAGGTCGCAGATGTCAGCGTATCGTGAGAGCCATCAGAACACCTTGCAATATGGTTTCGTGGTTCCTGTCAAAGAGAATCACGATTTGTCTGCCGTGGCACCTGCAGGCACCTTTGTGGGCTACTGGGGTGAACGTGTTTCCCTGATCAAACGCACTCTCTGGTGGGTCGGTCTGATACTGCTGCTCCCGGCCCCTGTGTCACTGCTCTACCGACGTGCAGTGTTCGGGTCGGATAGTCCTGATGCGGAGGTGCTCGTCATGGAACGTGTTCTCATGTCGATCTTGCTGGGGATCCTGTGCTGGATCCTCAGCGCTGTCTTCGACGTCCTCCTGCGCCGTCGTCCCGAGAGCACGACCCCACCGTACCCTGCAGCGAGCACCGACAGACAGGTAGCAGTCACCGCGGTGTCAACCGTACTCGTTATCTCAGCCTGTCTCGTCGCACTGCTGTGCCTTACCGGCATTAGCCTGCACGGGGTCTCAGTCACGTCCTGAGATATGGCGCGGACGGGGGTCAGGGCCCGGCTGCGGGCTCTGGTACTTGACTCGCTATCGGGTTGTGAATCATGTCGAGAAAACTTTGGATGGTGATCCTGTGAGAGATAATGACGACCGGGGACGCGGGCTGGCCCTGTGCTTCACCATAGTAGTGTCAGTTATCTATTTGGCCGGAGAGTATCATAACCGTGTTGCGCAGCTGTTCTATGGCACCTTAAACCTGGCTGTCGCTGCGTTCTTGGTCATCATGCAGTTTCTCCCGAGCGTCATGGGAGGAGCCGTGGTGCGCATATTCGGCAGAAGACTGAGGCTGGATCGGTGGGAGTCCAGGTTATTTATTGGGTTTTCTCACCCCCTGGCGGCTTATATCTACGAACTCGTGAGGGAGGGAGACGCTCGCGGTGGCCCGTTCCCGCAGTCGCTGTATGTTGCGTGGAAGGAATGGGGTAATGGGTCCATAATGAATGTCTGGACCCTGCTCGCGCTCTTATTGCTCTGGGTGTTAGGTGTTGTGTGGGTGAGCCTGGCGGACATACTGTGGCACCCGCTTCGCAGCTGGAGGTGGATCAGGTCAAGAATGGCCGACAGGGTATCTGAAGCACAGACGACGGTGTTCTGTGAGAGCCCTCATGAAAGTATAGAATATGGTCCTGCGTCCCAACTTGAGGCAGGCTCTGGCCCAGCTGCCGCAGTACCTGTGGACGCCTTTCTGGGCTACTGGGGTGAACGTGCCTCCGTGCTCAAGCGTACTCTCTGGTGGGCTGGGCTGATGCTGCTGTTCCCAGCCCCGGTGTCACTGCTCTGCCAACGTGCAGTGCACCATCTCTTCACGCTCTTCCCCGTGCAGGCACTCGGGTCAGACGCCGCCGTGGAGATGATAGTCCTGGAACGTGTTCTCATATCGGTCTCGCTGGGGATCCTGTGCTGGATCCTCTGCGCCGTCCTCGACGTCCTCCTGCGCCGTCGTCACGAGAGCACGACCCCACCGTACCCTGTAGGGAGCGTCGACAGGCAGCTGATAGCCACCGCGGTGTCGACCGTACTCGTCATCTCAGCCTGCCTCGTCGCACTGCTGTGTCTCGCCGGCATTAACCTGCACGGGACCACGGCTGCGTCTTGACATATGGCGCGAGCGGGACGAGGTTGATTTGCGGGGGTGGGGGTTCCTGGTCTTTCGTGGCGTGGGTTTGGGTGGTTCTATGCGGTCTTCTGGATGTTCTGCTGCCTGTTTGCTGGCCTGGTTCGTGTGCGTGTCGCAGTCTGAGGATCAGAGCAGTGGGCACTCTCTGCCGCGCCGGGCCCCGGGCCCCTGACCTGCGTGGACATTGGGTGCACAAAGGTGAGAACGAGGTGGGGTCGGCTCTGATCCTCAGATTGCGACAGAACCAGGCACCAAACCCCGCCGGGGCCGTGCACAGCACCCCGTCCCCGCTCCAGGTGCGGGGCGAGGCGGGCTGACGGTGCCATAGCACCCCAGGTGCGGGGCAGGGAACCCCTAGTCCGGGCCACGGCTGGTGGCGACGGGCGGCTGCCGGGCGCCACCCCGGCCAGGTCACCGATTATGGCCGGAGTTAAGCAGGGCCGGTGCGTGGTGGCGTGCCTGGGGGGCGGGGTCGTGGTCGAGGGTGTGGTCGGTGGTGACTGGTCCCGGGCTGAGGACGGCCCGCTAGAGGGCGGGTTCGCCACCTGACGAGGACGCCCCGTTCCCCGTTCGTCACGTCAGCCCACACGAGGTAATCCTATACGAGATGCTCCGCAAACGTCAGCCAGAGACCCCGAAGAAACCGCCCCAGAATACCGTTTTGTTTAATTTCGACTATAAATAAATAGATGGCACACAATGATGTCTAGGAGCGTAATGACGGTAAGGACGGATGACACGGTGCTGACGGCTGCGCGCCTCAGGATAGTCTCTGCCGAGGGCCTCACCAGCGTTGTGGCGTCCCTGGACACGAAGACGGCAAAGCTGAGCACTGCGCAGACGCCCCAAAGGACGAGTCCGACCATGAGCGTGACCATGAGACGTTTCTCCTCGAGAACCTGCAGCGGAGATGTAGGACCCTCATGACCTGGACCTGTCTCTAATGCGTTAAGCGGAACAGGGAAGACCGCAAAGAAACTAAGGACCTCGTCTCTGTCCAGGAACGACAATGGGGCAGCGGACAGCAGCGTCAGACCGGACCACCAGAACGCGCGCTTCAGTGCCGACGCCCGCTTAGTCCACAAGAGGTCATCCGCCTGGTCCTCTGTCGCTTCGTCATTCATACTGGTGTCCTGTCTGGCCGGGTCGGGCCGATTGCTGAGCCTGAGCAGCGCCGCGCACGCCGAGACCGGGTAATGCGAGCACTATAACGCCGAGGCCTGCACCTCATCTGCTGGTTGAGGACGTGCCTGGTGAGGGTCCGCATCCCTGACGGGACTTAAGTCCCTGGCGGGACCCGAGCGGGACTCAGGCTCGTCCTGGGCGACGGGGTGCCGAGCCGGCTGGGACGGGGTCCGCGTCTCAGGCGGTACCGCGTCCGCGATGTATGCGCGCTCATGACGTGTTTGTGAGCGAGCGGATCGCGTCCTCGCGCGACGAACTTGTTACGTCCGTCTCACGTTTCAGTAACGACAACGTTGAATACCTGGCATCACGCCAACTAATGATCGTTTTTTGTGCAATCTTGCAGATCTTGCAGGAAACGGCCTCCCAGTGTGAGACGATTCGCCTGCTGCCGGGCGCGCCGCCGGTGCCCGCCCGGCACGCAGCCGCACCCGGCGCCACTACACCCCCTGCGAACCACCTGGTCCGCCTCACCGTCCCTGTCCAAAGGAGGACTACATGCGACTCGTCTCCCGCCGCTCAGTGCTTGGCGGCTCCGCTGCCCTCGCCATCGCCGCCACCCTCGCCGCCTGCTCGAGCTCCGATTCCGGCTCCGGCTCGGACGACGCCAAGGGCAGCATTTACTTCCTCAACTTCAAGCCCGAGGCGGACGAGGCCTTCAAGTCGATCGCCTCCACCTACAAGGAGAAGACCGGCGTCGAGGTCAAGGTGGTGACCGCCGCGGCCGGAACCTATGAGGCGACCCTCACCTCTGAGGTCGCCAAGTCCGACCCACCCACCCTGTTCAACCTCAACGGCCCCGTAGGCTACTCCAACTGGTCGGACTACGCCTCCGACCTGTCCGACACGGACGTCGCCAAGGCCCTGACCGACGCCTCCCTGGCCCTGAAGGGCGACGGCCACGTCGTCGGCGTCCCGCTGGCCATCGAGGGCTACGGCATCATCTACAACGCCGCCATCCTCAACAAGTACTTCGCGCTGGAGGGCGCCAAGGCCAAGAGCGTGGACGAGATCAAGGGCTTCGATAAGCTCAAGGAGGTCGTCGAGGACATGCAGGCCAAGAAGGCCGACCTCGGCATCGACGGCGTCTTCGCCTCCACGTCCCTGGCCCCCGGGGAGGACTGGCGCTGGCAGACCCACCTGGCCAACTACCCGGTCTTCTACGAGTACCGTGACGACAAGGTCGATGACCTCAAGGAGATCAAGCTGACCTACTCGGACAACTACAAGCAGATCTTCGACCTCTACCTGGCCAACTCCACCGTCAGCCCCACCGAGGCCACCGCCAAGCAGGTGACCGACTCCATGAGCGAGTTCGCCCTGGGCAAGGCCGCCATGATCCAGAACGGCAACTGGGCCTGGTCGCAGATCGCCAAGGTGGACGGCAACTCCGTCAAGGAGGAGGACATCCACTTCCTGCCCATCTACATTGGCGTCAAGGGCGAGGAGAAGGCCGGTATCGCCATCGGCACGGAGAACTACCTCACCGTCAACTCCCAGGCCACGGAGGCCAACCAGAAGGCCACGCGGGACTTCCTCACCTGGCTCTTCACGGACCCCGAGGGGGCCAAGCTCGCCTCCGAGAAGCTCAGCATTATCGCGCCCTACAAGGCCTACGCCGACCTGGCCCCCAGCGACCCGCTGGGCAAGGAGGTCGTCACCTACATGGGCAACAGCGACCTCTACCCGGTCACCTGGGCCTTCCAGACCTTCCCCAGCCAGGACTTCAAGAAGCAGCTCGGCCAGCACCTGGCCCAGTACGCCTCCGGGAAGGAGGAGTGGAGCGCGGTCAAGGACTTCTTCACCAGCCAGTGGAAGACCGACAAGGCGGCCGCCTCCTGAGCCGCGCACCGGCCTAGCTCCAGACGGCGGTGCCCGGCCAAGGCCGGCCGGGCACCGCCGCCCACCACCACACCTCCGCCCCCGCTCCGACCCGCTGGCGCACCGAGGCGCCGGCCCCACCACGAGGCACCCATGACCAAGGCACTGAAGTACTACTTCCCGATATTCGCAGGACCAACTCTCCTGGCATTTCTCGTCGCATTCGTCGTCCCCTTCTTTATGGGACTCTACCTGTCGTTCACCAAGTTCAAGGCGCTGACGAACGCGAAGTGGGTCGGCGGCGACAACTACCTCAAGGCCCTGGGCCCGGACTCGGGCTTCATCCCCGCGCTCGGCTTCACCGCCCTGGTCTCCGCGATCTCCATTATCACGGTGAACCTGGGGGCCTTCGCCCTGGCCTACATGCTCACCCGCAGGCTGCGCGGCACCAACTTCTTCCGGGCCGTCTTCTTCATGCCCAACCTCATTGGCGGCCTGGTCCTGGGCTACACCTGGCAGGCCATGCTCAACGCCGTCCTCAAGTACTGGGGACAGACCATCACCAACGACTGGCGCCTGGGCCTGGCGGGCCTGGTCATGCTGGTGAACTGGCAGCTCATGGGCTACATGATGATCATCTACATCGCGGGCCTCCAGAACGTGCCGCCCGAGCTCATAGAGGCCGCCCAGATCGACGGCGCCTCCTCCTGGCAGACCCTGCGCAAGGTCACCCTGCCGATGATCATGCCCTCCATTACCATCTGCCTCTTCCTCACGCTGACCAGCACCTTCAAGATGTACGACCAGAACCTCGCCCTGACCGACGGGAACCCGCTGGGGAGGACCCGTATGGCCGCCCTCAACATCGTCTACACCATGTACGACAAGACGAACCAGGCCGGAGTGGCCCAGGCGGAGGCGGTCATCTTCTTCATCATTGTGGCCGTCATGGCGCTCGTCCAGCTGCGCGCCACTCGTTCCAAGGAGGTCGACGCCTGATGAGCGCCCCCACCCAGACCGTCTCTACCAGCACGCTCGTCCACGACCGTCCTCCCCGGTACAGTCCCGGACGAGACGCCGCCGTCATTGTCCTGACCCTGCTGACACTGGTCTGGATCGTCCCCCTGGTCTTTATCCTCATTAACTCCTTCAAGGGTCGCTTCTACATCTCCGACGACCCCTTCGGAATCCCCCTCGGGGACACCTTCGCGGGCCTGCAGAACTATGCCACCGGCCTGCGGCTCTCCGGGTTCCTGCGCGCCATCGGCTGGTCCGTGTTCATCACGGTGGGGTCCGTGTCCGTCATTGTGCTGCTGACCGCCATGACCGCCTACTACATTACGCGCATCAGGAACTGGTTGACGTCCGCGATCTACTACGCCTTCGCCTTCTCCATGATCGCCCCCTTCCAGATGGTCATGTTCCCCACCTCCAAGGTGGCCGACATGCTCGGGCTGGCCACGCCCTGGGGCATGATCATCCTCTACCTGGGCTTTGGCGGGGGACTGAGTGTCTTCCTGTTCGCAGGGTTCATCAGGTCCATCCCCCTGGAGATCGAGGAGGCCGCCTACATTGACGGCTGCTCCCCGCTCCAGACCTACTTCCGGGTGGTCATGCCCCTGCTCAAGCCCACCGCCGTGACCGTGGCCATCCTCAACGCCATGTGGGTGTGGAATGACTTCCTCCTGCCCAACCTGGTCATTGGCCGCGACGACCGCTACAAGACCATCCCCATTGTCATCCAGATGCTCATCGGCTCCAACGGGGACAAGGACACCGGCGCGCAGATGGCCATGCTGGTGCTGGCGGTCATCCCGATCGTGGCCTTCTACCTGGTGTGCCAGAAGTACATTATCGAGGGGGTGGCGGCTGGCGCCGTCAAGGGCTGAGCGCCCCGGTGTCACCGCCCGCCCCACCGACAAGGAACGCCGTGGCCTCCTTCATCCGCCCCGACTCGGCCTTCTACCAGGCCTGGTCCGCCGCCGCCGACCTGGTGGTTGTCAACCTGCTGACGCTCACGGCCTGCCTGCCGGTACTGACCGCCGGAGCCTCCCTGACGGCCTGCGCCCGCGTGACCGGGGACATGGCCCGCGGCCAGGACGGCGGCGTCGCAGCCTCCTGGTGGCGCACTTTCCGTGCCGAGCTGGGACGCTCCCTGGGATGGTGGGTGCCGACGGCGGGCCTGCTCGCCCTGGCCCTGTGGGAGCGCCTGGTCCTGGGGCGGGCCGGGCAGGGGGCGCTGTCCGGGCTGGTCCTGGTCGGCGTGCTCCTCCTGGTGGCCGTGCTCGTGTGGCTGGTGCCCCTCACGGCCTTCTTCGACGCGCCCCTGGGCCGCCACCTGGCCAACGCCGCCCGCCTGGCGGTGGGCGCCCTGGGCCTGACGGCGGCGAGCCTGGGCGTCCTGGCCGCGCCCCTCCTGCTGGCCTGGCTCGTGCCCGGCTCCTGGGCGGCGCTGGCCTGGTTCACGGTGCTGCTGGGGGTGGCCTTCCAGGCCTACCTCATCGCCCTCCTCCAACGCAGGACCATGAGCCGCCTCCGGCAGCGCGCCGCCCGGGCCTAGGGCCTGCGCGCCGCCCCTCCCGCCCCGCTCTCCGGTAGGCTCGAGGACGGCCTGCCCACCGGCACGCCGCACATGAGACCAGGGAGCATCCATGCCAGCCGTTGTCGTCGTTGGGACCCAGTGGGGGGACGAGGGAAAGGGCAAGGCGACTGACCAGCTCGGTCAGGACGTCGACTACGTCGTCAAGTTCAACGGCGGGAACAACGCCGGCCACACGGTGGTCATCGACGGGGAGAAATTCGCCTTCCACCTCCTGCCTGCCGGCGTGCTGACCCCCGGGGTGACCCCCATCATCGGCAACGGCGTCGTCGTCGACCTGGAGGTCCTCTTCAGCGAGATCGCCGAGATTGCCTCCCGCGGCAAGGACGCCTCCAGCCTCCGCATCAGCGCCAATGCCCACATCATTCCCTCCTACAACCGGATCCTGGACCGCACCACCGAGCGCTTCCTCGGCTCGCGCCAGCTGGGCACCACCGGCCGCGGGATCGGTCCCACCTACGCGGACAAGATGAACCGCGTGGGCATCCGCGTCCAGGACCTCTTCGACGAGTCGATCCTGCGTCAAAAGGTCCGCTCCGCCCTGGACCAGAAGAACAGCCTCTTCCTGAAAGTCTTCAACCGGGCCGCCATCGACGCCGACGCCGTCGCCGACGAGCTGCTCTCCTACGCCGAGCGGGTCCGCCCCATGGTCGTTGACTGCTCCCTGGTCCTCAACAACGCCCTCGACCAGGGCAAGACCGTCCTGTTCGAGGCCGGCCAGGCCACGATGCTCGACATCGACCACGGCACCTACCCCTTCGTCACCTCCTCCAACCCCACCTCCGGCGGCGCCTGCACCGGCACCGGCGTGGGGCCCACCCGGATCGACTCGGTCGTCGGCGTCGTCAAGGCCTACACCACTCGTGTGGGGGAAGGGCCCTTCCCCACCGAGCTTCATGACGAGATGGGTGAGCGCCTGCGCAACGAGGGCGGCGAGTTCGGCGTCACCACGGGCCGTCCGCGCCGCTGCGGCTGGCACGACGCCGTCGTCACCCGGTATGCGGCCCGCGTCAACGGGCTCACCGATCTGGTGATGACCAAGCTCGACGTCCTGACCGGGTACGAGACCATTCCCGTGTGCGTCGCCTACGACATCGAGGGCACCGTCACCCAGGAGATGCCGCTGACCCAGTCCGACTTCCACCACGCCGTCCCCGTCTACGAGGAGCTGCCCGGCTGGAGCGAGGACATCAGTGGGGTGCGCCGCTTCGCCGACCTGCCGCAGGCCGCCCAGGACTACGTGCTGCGCATCGAGGAGCTGGCCCGCTGCCGCATCTCCGCCATCGGCGTCGGGCCGGGACGAGAGGCCACGATCTCGCGTCACTCGCTTATCGGGTGACGCCTGTCGGCGGGGTGCGCCGAAGGGTGGGACGGTGCCTCTCCCGCCTCAAATCTGTGTGAACGGAGGGCAGGCGCCACTGACTTCGTTGCATGAAAACGGCGGCCCTGAGCGCAGTGCATGGCTGGCATGTTGCTCAGGGCCGCCGTGGTCGACTTCAGTGGGTGGTCGGTGAGCCTGGCTGGTTGTCAGAAGGAGGGACAACGGGGCCGGGGCCCGCAGCACCGTCGTGTCCCTGCTGCACGTAGTCCGGACCGGTTGGGGCCGAGGCCGGTGGGGGTACCGAACCGGGTGCCGGTGCCTGCCCGGGAGCAGGGGACGGCGGCTGCCCGGGTGCGTATCCCGCATCTGCGGTCGGGGGCACCTGGTACATCTGCTGCTGAGTCGCCTTCTTGCGGTTGTTCAGGTACCAGAAGGCACCGCCTCCGGCAGCTGCGACCACCAGCACTCCGAGGATCACCCAGACCCATGGGAAGGCGGGAGTGTCCTTGCCGGTCACCCGGTACTCACCGGGCTCTTTGAAGGTGACGGTGGTTCCGTCGATCTTCCCACCGTCGGAGTTGGTGACTTTTCCGGGGAAGGTGACTGACAGGGAGAAATCCAGGTCGTCATCGGCGCGGGAGAGGTCCCCGCTCTCGGTGTCGAAGACGTACTCGTCACCCACGTGCTCAATGAGGTCATTGCTCTCGGAGATCTTCTCCTTCCCGGCGAAGGTGCAGGTGGGACGCCCACCGGATTCGGAGTAGGTCGCCTTGGCGTTCGCCAAGGATCCTGAACCGGTCGACTCTTCGCAGCTCTCCTTCAGATCCTCTGATGACGAAGAGTTCTTCTCGTTTCGAGCGACGGCCACTTTGTAGTCATAGGTGTCGTCCTTGTTAATCGTGATATCAACGGTGTAGGAGCCTCGGCTGTCTTGACTTGTTGAGGCGGGCGTCAATGCGTTGCCCGCAGGGGAAACAAGTGCGAGGGACGCAAGAAGTGGGATGAATGTCAGTGCGCGCAGGCTGGGGCGCAGGGGAGTAGTTGCTGCCATGGGCATCACCCTAGACGATTGTCGGAGGTGATACAGGCGAACGGACGGAAAGGGGTAGCCGATATAACCTGGGATAACAGCGGAGAAAAGAAAAAGGCTGAAAGAAGGTGCGGGGCTCCGGAGTCGTAAGACTCCGGAGCCCCGGTGGCATGGTGTGAATCAGTGTGAATCAGGTGTCAGTAGGTGCCCTGTCCGGGCTGGGGGCCGCCGTAAGGCGACTGGCCGGGCTGTGCCTGAGGGGTGCCGTAGCCTGCTTGCTGGCCGGGCTGTGCCTGAGGAGCACCGTAACCCGCCTGCTGACCGGGCTGGGCCTGAGGAGCACCGTAACCCGCCTGCTGACCGGGCTGGCCGGGGAAGGCCTGGTTCGGGTCGTAGCCCTGAACGGGAGCGCCATAGGAGGGCTGGCTCTTGTTCTTCTTGCTGCGGATGATGAAGAAGGCAGCAGCACCGCCGACCACGGCCAGGGCTCCCACGCCGACAAGGATCCACACCCAGATGGGGATGGAGCCGTCCTTGCCCTTCACCTTGTGGTTCATCGAGTCGGTGAAGGTGACCTTGTTGCCCTCGACCTTGCCGCCGTCGGCCTCAGTGACCTTGCCGGGGAAGGTTACCGAGTAGTTCAGCTCAAGACCCGGTACCGAATCGGCAGTGCTAGAGCTGCCGCCCGACGTGGCATCGACGATGTACTCGCCCTTCTCGTGGGTGATTCCCTTGGCGTCGGCAATCTTCCCGGATCCCTCAATGGTGCAGGTGCGGGTGTCGCCTTCCTCCTTGAAGGTGAACTTGGCGTTCTTGTAGTAGTCATCGGAGCTGATCTCGTTGAAGCTCTCTGCGGAGCAGGAGTCTTCGGTCAGTGCCTCGACGCCGGTTGAGGAGTCGATCATGTCCATGTGGACGTTGTAGGTGTCGTTGGACTTGATGGTGACGTCGACGTTCATGGTGAGCTTGACGTCGAAGTCTGCCTGAGGGGCGGCGTGACCGGGAGTCGTGACCAACGCAAGGGTCGCG
>ERZ773099.859-NODE-859-length-23593-cov-12.455221_pt1 | contig 23593 bp, 19 predicted proteins | sample MGYA00511120_ERZ773099 | MGnify/ENA primary metagenome ERZ773099 (study PRJEB29015, sample SAMEA2738012) | human oral metagenome | biome: human oral; feature: human-associated habitat; material: dental | place: China | collected 2104 ...
GTCATGCCGTTGACGTGGTAGGGCAGGACCCGGCCGGGCAGGAAGTGGATGTCGGTGGCCGGGGCGAAGGGGACGGGGCCGACGCCGTCGACCGTGAGGCTCCCGGCGGCCTCGACCTCGTTCATGAGCCCCTTGCACACGGAGGACGGGACGGTCTCGGGGACGTAGCCGGCCAGGCCCATGACGGTGGCGCGGTCGGTGGCGTGGCCGCGGCCAGTGGCGCCGAGCGACCCGTAGAGCTCAATGGTGACGCGGGTCACGGGGGTATCGTCGCCCTCGTCACGGCGGCGTGCGACCCGGGCTGACAGGGTGCGGGCGAAGGCCCGGCCAGCGCGCATGGGGCCTACGGTGTGGGAGGAGGAGGGGCCGACTCCAATGCGCATGAGGTCGAACACGCTCAGTGGGCGCGGGGCGGCCTCGACGGCGATCTCCCCGGCGAGGAGAGCCGCGGGGCTCGCGGTGTCCAGGGTCGTGGGGCGTAGGGTGGTGTCCGCGGACATGTCTTCAATTATGAGGATCCGCGCTCTTATAGCCAGCCTCTGTGCCTTGCAGACCTGGGACGCTCCCGGGGGATAGGCCGACGCGCTGGCGGCTAGTGCTGCCCTGGTGGCTGGTGCGTTGGGGCCGGCCCCTGTGCCCAGGGGTCCGGGCGGGGCTCCACCTTCCAGGTGCCCCGAAAGGCTCCTACCTGTGTCCGTGCTGGGACTGGGCGAGGCTGCCGCCTGGTGGGGGAGGCGTCTCCGAGGCGGCTCGGCCAGCTACCCCGCAATCACGGGCTGCCACCCGGCGGGGGAGGCGTCCCCTGGCCTGCCTGGGCGCCGTGTCCGCGACTGCCCGTTCTCACGGCGAACAAGTACCGTTCTCGCGAGGAATAAGTACCGTTCTCGCGGCAAACAAGTACCGTTCTCGCGAGGAACAAGTACCGTTCTCGCGGATCTGGGAGCCGGGGCCGGAGCTGGGGCTGGGGCGGGATGGCGGGGTCGGGAGCACCTGCTCCGCTCTCCGCTACCCCTGAGGCCGCCGGTGAGGCAGTCTTGTGCCATGACAATCTCACCTCCACCTATCGCCCTGGCCATTGCCGGCTCGGAGGCCTCCGGCGGTGCCGGCGCCCAGACCGACCTCAAGACCTTCCACACCCTGGGCGTCTTCGGCGCCACGGCCCTGACCTGCATCGTCAGCTTTGACCCTCATCACTCCTGGGCCCACCGCTTCACCCCCGTCGCCCCCGTCGTCATCCACGACCAGATCGAGGCCGCCGTCGCCGTCCACGGCCGCATTGACGCCGTCAAGGTGGGCATGCTCGGCACCCCCGACACCATTGCCACCGTGGCCCAGGCCCTGCGTACCTACCGCTTCCCCCACGTCGTGGTGGACCCGGTCCTCATCTGCAAGGGCCAGGAGCCCGGGGCGGCCCTGGAGGTGGACAACGCCCTGCGCGAGCAGATCCTCCCCCTGGCGACCGTGACCACCCCCAACCTCTTTGAGACCCAGGTCCTGGCCGGTGTGGAGGAGATCCGCGACGTCGCCGCCCTCAAGGACGCCGCCAGGCGCATCCACGACGCTGGGGTGCCGGTGGTCCTGGCCAAGGCCGGCACCCTGCTGGGCACCGGCACCGCCCTGGACGTCTTCTACGACGGGCAGACCCTGGAGGTCCTGGAGGTCCCGGCCGTCGGGCGCGAGCGGGTCTCCGGCGCCGGGTGCACCCTGGCCGCCGCCCTCACGGCCGAGCTGGCCAAGGGCGCCACGCCCCTGGAGGCGGCCCGCACCGCCAAGCAGGTGGTGGTCTCCTCCATTGAGAACCGCATGCACGGCAACGCCCCCTTTGACTGCGTCTACCAGGGCCGGTACGTGCCCACCGCCTGACTGGTCAAGCGACGGCGCCCGCGGCCAGGGCCCCAGCCCCACTGGCTGGCGGAGAACACGGGACCGCGGGGTAACCAGGCCGCGGGGCGCGTACCCCGGCACCTGGACCACGGCGCCGCGGCCCTGCCACGCCAAAAGGCCCGGAAGGCTCTCAGCCTTCCGGGCCTGCCGTGCGCGAGGGGGGACTCGAACCCCCATGATCGTTAGATCACACGGACCTGAACCGTGCGCGTCTACCAATTCCGCCACTCGCGCAGCGGGGTAGACAGTAGCGGGACCGGCTGCCCGCCGTCTAGCCGCGAGGCAGTGATACCTCTCACGGTCTCCCCTGCCGGGCAGGATCGCCGGACATGTGGGGCGCCTCTCTGGCCGTACCCGTTACGATGGGTCTGGCTGGTCTGTACGTGCGCGCGACGCAGTCCACCGCCAGGTGGTCGCCACGCGCACACTTTTTACGGGAGGTACGTCCATGGGGTTCCTGGACAAGTTCGAGAAGGGCGTCGAGAACGTCGCCCACCGTGCCATGTCCCTAGGCGGCTCCGGCACCGTCGAGCCGATCGAGATCGCCTCCAAGCTGCGTGAGACCATGGACAAGCGAGCAGCGTCCTTCGCCCGGGACCGCTCCGTGGTGCCCAACGTGTTCCATATCCGCCTGGCTCCACCGGACATCGCCCAGATCAACACCTGGGGCGTGGACGAGATGGCCATGGAGCTGCAGAACATCGCCACCACGCACGCCGCCGAGCAGGGCTACTCCTTCGTGGGGCCGGTGGAGATCACCTTCGACGCCGACCACAGCCTGCCTCCCACCGCCATCGAGATCGACTCCGCCACCCGCCGCGGCCCAGCGGCCCCGGCCGCCGCCGCCCAGGCCACACCCAGCCACCCGATCCTGGACATAGACGGGCAGCGCTACCTGCTCACCGGCCCGGTCACCATTATCGGGCGCGGCAGTGAGGCAGACATCATTGTGGACGACTCCGGGGTCTCCCGACGCCACCTTGAGATTCGTCTCACCCAGGGGCACGCCATTGCCACGGACCTGGGCTCCACCAACGGGACCTTCGTCGAGGGCCACCGGATCGACGCCGCCACCCTGGTGGACGGCAACACCCTCACCATCGGCCGCACCCGGATCCTGTTCTGGGACGGCACTCCCACGGATGAGGCCGCCGCGTGAGCCAGTTCGCCTTCACCTCCCTGCGTCTGGGGTTCCTGGTCCTCCTGTGGATATTCGTGGCCCTGGTGGTACGGGCCCTGCGTCGGGACATGAACTCCACCATGACCCCCTCCAGCCCACCCCTGCTGCGCGGGCGCGGCAAGAAGACCCACGCGGGTCCGCCGCCCGCCCCCCGGAGGCGGGGCGCCACCCGCCTCGTCATCACCGAGGGCCCCCTGGCCGGATCCACTGTGCCACTGAGCCCCACCTCGATTATTATCGGCCGGTCCCCGGCATCCACCCTGGTCCTGGATGACACCTACGCCTCCTCCCGTCACGCCCGCGTCTTCCCCAAGGACGGGTCGTGGTGGCTGGAGGACCTGGGCTCCACCAACGGCACCCTGCTGGACGGTCGTCCCGTCCACGGTGCCGTCGAGCTGCCCACCGGTGTCCCCGTCAGGATCGGTCAGACCACCCTGGAGCTGCGTCCATGACAGTTACCCTGCGGTACTCCGCCCGCAGTGATATCGGACTCGTCCGCCAGACCAATCAGGACTCCGGCTACGCTGGCCCGCACCTGTGCGCCATGTGCGACGGTATGGGAGGCCCTGCCGGGGGTGACATCGCCTCGGCGATCGCCATCGAGCACCTGGCGCCCCTGGACGCGGACTCCCACCAGGCCAGCGAGATGCTGGGGCTGCTGCGGGAGGCCATCCAGTCCACCCACACCGACCTGGTGACCCTGTCCAACCAGGACCCCGACCTGGCCGGGCTGGGCACCACCTGCGTGGCCGTCATGCGCAGCGGCAACAAGCTCGCCATGGTCCACGTCGGCGACTCGCGCGCCTACCTCCTGCGTGACGGCGGGCTCACCCAGGTCACCACGGACCACACCTTCGTGGAGTACCTGGTGGAGTCCGGCCGCCTCACCCGTGAGCAGGCCCGCCGCCACCCCCAGCGCTCGGTGCTCCTGCGGGTCCTGGGCGACGCCGAGGGCGAGGTCCAGCTCGACGAGTCCATCCGCGAGGCGGTCCCCGGGGACCGGTGGCTGCTGTGCTCCGACGGCCTGAGCGGCCCGGTGACGGCGGAGACCATTGCCGAGGTCCTGTCCACCGTCCCCGACCCGGGGCAGGCCGGCGACCAGCTCATTGACCTGGCCCTGCGCGCCGGGGGGCCGGACAATGTCACGGCCGTCATCTTCGACGTCGTGGAGGAGGCGGAGGCCGACACCACCCCCCAGCTCGTGGGCGCGGTGGCCAACCGGCGGGCCCGCCTGGCCGCCGCCGCGGGGGACTCCCCCGAGTCCCGGCCCAACCCCGATGCCCCGACCGAGATCCTCCCTACCTCCCCGGGCCCTACCGCCGCCACCCCGGCAGCCAAGGCCGCTGCCCTGGTGGCGGGTCTGGAGGAGACCTCCGGCCCCCCTCGCACCGGCGAGGAGGAGGCGGTGGCCGCTGAGGCCGTGGCCCAGGGCAACTCCCGGCGACGCCGTCGCCGCCGCTCGATCCTGGCCACCCTCGTCCTCGTCCTTGCCCTGGTCGTGGCCGGGTTCCTGGGCTACCAGTGGACCCAGAGCCAGTACTACGTGACGATCGCCGACGGGAAGGTCGCCATCTTTCAGGGCATCCCCCAGGCTCTCGGGCCCCTTGAGCTCAGCCACCTGGTGGAGAGCTACTCCGAGCCGGACACCACCACCCTGGACGACCAGATGATCCGCCGCCTGAACGAGACCGTCTCCCAGCCCTCCCTGGAAGCCGCCCGGGAGTACATAAACGTCACCGTCATGCAGCACCGCACCGTCGTCGTCCTGCCCCAGGCCACCACCCCCGCCCCGTCCGCGACGCCGGCCCCCGCGCAGCCAGCGCCGACGGCGCCGACGGCGCAGCCTGAGCCGGGTGCGGAGACCACAGCGGAGGCGGCCTGAGCATGGCGTCGATCTTCAACTCGGCGGCCAGCGGGACCCCACGCGGATCCGGGCGCTGGATCGAGGCCCTCCTGCTCGTCTTCGCCATTGTGCTGGGCCTGGGAGGCTTTGTCCTGACGGCCATTAACCGCACCGGGGACTCCCCGGGGCAGATCCTCCAGCTCGGTGGGGCGCTCGTCATTATCAGCCTCATTGTGCACATGTGGGTGCGCTGGACCGCCCCCTGGGCGGACCCGGTCCTCCTCCCCGCGGCGGTGGCCCTCAACGGGATCGGCCTGGCCATGATCCAGCGCCTGGACCTGTCCTACGCGCGCAGCGAGGACACCGTCCAGTACATTGTGGGCTTTAAACAGGCCATGTGGACCGGGATCGGGGTCATTCTCTTCTGCGGCGTCCTCATGCTGCGCGACTACCGCCTGCTGCGCCGCTGGGACTGGTGGGCCATGGGCGCGGGCCTGGTCTTCCTCGTCCTGCCCTTCGTGCCGGGCCTGGGCGCCAATATCAACGGCGCCCAGATCTGGATCCGCCTGGGCCCCATGTCCTTCCAGCCCGCCGAGCTGAGCAAGGTGTTCCTGGCGGTGTTCTTTGCCTCCTTCCTGGTGGCCAACCGGGACAACCTGGCCCTGGCGGGGCGGCGCGTGCTGCACATGAACCTGCCGCGCGCCCGTCACCTGCTGCCCCTGCTGGTGGTGTGGGGGGTGAGCCTGTGCGTGCTCATCCTCCAGCGCGACCTGGGCACCTCGGTGCTCCTGTTCGGCCTGTTCGTGGTGACCCTGTACGTGGCCACAGACCGGCCCTCCTGGCTCCTCATCGGCGCCGGGCTGTTCCTGCCGGCGGCCTGGTTCGCGGCCACCCACCTCAACCACGTGGCCAACCGCATTAACGGCTGGCTCCACGCCATGGACACCGAGGTCTACAACGCCATCGGCGGCTCCTGGCAGCTGGTCACCGGGCTGTTCGGCATGGCCTCGGGCGGGATCCTGGGCTCGGGCTGGGGCAAGGGCTACCCCAACCTGGTGAGCTTCGCCAACTCCGACTTCATTGTCTCCTCCCTGGGCGAGGAGCTGGGGCTGACCGGCCTGCTGGCCATCCTCATGCTCTACCTGGTCATTGTCGAGCGCGGCCTGCGCACCGCGGTGGCCCTCAAGGACGGGTTCGGCAAGCTCCTGGCCACCAGCCTGTCCTTCACCCTGGCCCTCCAGGTCTTCGTGGTGGTCGGCGGCGTCACCCGGCTCATCCCCCTGACGGGCCTGACTACACCGTTCCTTGCTTACGGTGGCTCCTCGCTCGTGGCAAACTGGATCATCCTGGCCCTTCTCATACGCCTGTCCGACGCCGCCCGGCGTCCCGCCCCTGCCGCCCCCCGCATTATTGACACCGCTGAGCTGCCCAGCCGCCTGCGTGAGCAGGTCCTGGCAGCTGACACCCCCGCGTCGGCGCCGCCCGTACGGCCGACCCAGGATCCTCGTGAGGAACACCCGTGAACCGTCAGATCCACCAGGTCACCGTCCTGGTCGTTGTCCTCTTCCTCGTCCTGGGCGTCTCTGTCACGAGCGTCCAGGGCTTTGCCCACCCGGCCCTGTGGGAGTTCTCCTCACCCCAGGGCAACCTCGTGACCGACGTCCGCAACTCCCGCACCGTCTACTCCGAGTTCGGCCGGGACCGCGGTGACATCACGGTGGCCAACGGCACCATCGTCACCTCCGAGGAGTCCGACGACGCCTACGGCTACCAGCGCGTGTACTCCGACGGCCCGCTCTACGCGCCCGTGACCGGCTACTTCTCCACGACCTTCGCCTCCATCACGGGTATGGAGCGGGCGGAGAACTCGGTCCTCAACGGGGACGACCCCGCCCTGTTCTCCTCCCGTGTCCGCTCCCTGATCACCGGCGGCAGCCAGCAGGGGGGCACCGTGGAGCTGACCATTAACCCCGTGGTCCAGAAGGCCGCCTGGGACGCCCTGGGCGGACGGCGCGGCTCGGTGGTCGCCCTGGATCCCAGTACCGGCCGCATCCTGGCCCTGGTCTCCTCCCCCTCCTACGACCCCAACCTCCTGGCCTCCCACGACTCCGGCACGGCCTCGGACACCTGGGACTCCCTGACCGCCGACTCGGCCCGCCCGCTCATGAACCGGGCCATTGCCGGGGACCTGTACGCCCCCGGCTCGACCTTCAAGATCCTCACGGTCGCGGCCGCACTGCGCGCCGGCAAGACCACCCCCACCACCGAGGTGGCCGCCCCGGACCGCATTACCCTACCGGGCACCAACCACACCCTGACCAACTACGAGGGGGAGTCCTGCGGCAACGGGAAGGTCACCCTGACCTACGCCTTCGCCGAGTCCTGCAACACGCCCTTCGCCAAGATGGCCATGGACCTGGGGGACACCGCCCTGGCCAACGAGGCCGCCGCCTGGGGCTTCGGGGCGGACCTGTCCATCCCCCTGACGGTCACCCCCTCGACCTACCCCGCCAACGACTCGGCGGCCATGACCGCCATGGCCGGGATCGGCCAGGCCTCGGTCAAGGCCACCCCCCTCCAGATGGCCATGGTGGCGGCCACGGTCGCCAACAAGGGCAAGCAGATGCGCCCCTACCTGGTGGCCTCCACCATGGACGCCGACCTCAACACCATCTCCTCCACCACGCCCTCCGTGCTGCGCGAGCCCATTGACGAGGCCACCGCCGCCAGCCTGTCCACCATGATGCAGCAGGTCGTCTCCTCGGGGACGGCCACCTCCGCGCAGGTGGCCGGGGTGCAGGTGGCCGGCAAGACGGGCACCGCCGAGACCGGCTCGGACGAGGGCGGCCCCACCTCCTGGTTCATTGGCTTCGCGGGCACCGACCTGTCCAGGCCCACCATCGCCCTGGCCGTGGTCCTCGACGGCGGCCAGCAGACCACCGGCGGTACCGGCGGCTCCCTGGCCGGCCCGGTGGCGGCCTCCGTCATTGACGCGGCGGTGGACCAGTGACACCTGAGCCGGGGCTGGAGCTCCAGGGGCGCTACCAGCTCGTCGAGCGTATAGCGATCGGCGGCATGGGGGAGGTCTGGAAGGCCCGTGACCTGCGCAGCGGCCGTATGGTCGCGGCCAAGATCCTGCGCCCCGAGCTCACGGGCGACGAGATCTTCCTGTCGCGCCTGCGTGCCGAGGCCGCCAACTCCCGCGGCCTGCGCCACCCCAACCTCGCCGTCGTGCTCGACGCCGGGGAGCGCGACGGCTCAGGGTGGCTCATTATGGAGCTGGTCCAGGGCCGTCCCCTCTCCGACGTCCTGGCGGAGAAGGGCACCATGGCGCCCTCCGAGATCCTGCCGATCCTGGCCCAGGTGGCCCGTGCCCTCCAGGTGGTCCACGACGCCAACGTCGTGCACCGCGACGTCAAGCCCTCCAATATCCTCATTAACCAGGAGGGCCTGGCCAAGCTCACCGACTTCGGGATATCCACGGGCCGCAACCAACGTCCTATGACGGCCACCGGCATGGTCATGGGCACCGCCCAGTACCTGGCCCCCGAGCAGGCCATGGGGAACATGGCCACGCCCGCCGGGGACATCTACGCCCTGGGGATCATCGCCTACGAGGCCCTGATGGGGCAGCGTCCCTTCACCGGCTCCACCCAGGTGGACATCGCCTTCGCCCACGTCAACGAGCCGGTGCCGGAGCTACCGGAGTCGGTGCCTGCCGAGGTCAGGCAGATCATTATGGAGCTCCTGGCCAAGCGGCCTGGTGACCGGCCGGCCACGGCCCGGGAGCTGGCCCGGCGCCTGGACCGGATCGTGGTCAACCTGCCTCCGGACTCCTGGGACCCGCGTCGCAATGTCACCTGGCACACGACCGGGCGTCCGGTACAGCCTCTGTCCGCCCAGGAGGACGCGGTGGTAAAGGTCACCTCCCGGCGGGATCTGCGTGCCCCACGCCGTCCCCGGCTGGGGGCCACGTTCTCGCGGCCCGCGACGCAGGCCATCCCTAAGGCGTCGGACGCGGGGGGCGGATCCCGTGGACCGGGGCACCGTGACGACGACCGCTCCCCCCGGAGCGGTCCCGGTGGGCTGAGCCCGCGGACCTGGTACGCCATTGTGGTGGCCCTGGTGGTTATTGTTATCCTACTCACTCTTGCGAATGCTCTCGCCTCAGCGCAGGACACTGCCTCAGCCTCGTCCACCCTCTCGTCCAAGGAGGCACTGTGACCGTCCACCACCAGGTTCTCGCTGGCCGTTACGAGGTCCGCGAACTCATCGGCCGCGGCGGCATGGCCGAGGTCCACCTCGGGTACGACACCCGCCTCAACCGCGTCGTGGCGATCAAGCTGCTACGCAGCGACATCGCGGGGGACGCCACCTTCCAGGAGAGGTTCCGCCGGGAGGCGCAGAGCGCGGCCGCCCTCAACCACCCCTCCATCGTGGCGGTCTACGACTCCGGTGAGGAGGTCTTCACCCAGGCTGACGGCTCCATTAAACAGGTGCCCTACATTGTCATGGAGTACGTGGAGGGGCACACCGTGCGTGAGCTCCTGGGCGACGGCGAGGCCGTCCCCATCTCCGAGGCGGTGGAGATCGTCACCGGCGTCCTGGACGCGCTGGAGTACTCCCACCGGGCCGGGATCGTCCACCGTGACATTAAGCCCGGGAACATTATGCTCACCTCCACCGGCATGGTGAAGGTCATGGACTTCGGTATCGCGCGGGCCATGGAGGACTCCGCCGCCACCGTCACCCAGCAGCACGCCGTGGTGGGCACCGCCCAGTACCTCTCCCCCGAGCAGGCCCGCGGGGAGATCGTGGACACCCGCAGCGACCTGTACTCCACCGGCTGCCTCCTCTACGAGCTCCTCACCGGGCGCCCGCCCTTCACCGGCGACTCGGCGGTGGCTATCGCCTACCAGCATGTACGCGAGATCCCCAAGCCGCCGTCGGCGATAGCGGCCGACATCCCCGAGTCCCTGGACAGGGTGGTGCTCAAGGCCCTGGCCAAGAGCCGTGACGACCGCTACCAGGACGCCGCCCACATGCGCACCGAGCTGGCGGCGGCGGCCCGCGGCATGTCCGTGGCCGCCCCGGCGGTGGACAGCTGGCAGGAGGCCGACCCGACCACGGTCGTCCGGGATCGCAAGACCACCGCGACCCCGCCGACCCCCGGCCCTCCGGCGCCTCCGGTACCCGCCCCGCACACGCCCTCGCCCCAGGCACCAGACGAGCCGGAGCCCCGCCGCTACACCTGGGTGTGGGCGCTCCTCATTGTCCTGGCCGCCTCCACCGTGGTCGTGGGCGTGCTCATGGCCAACGGGGTGATCGGCGGTCCCGGCAAGCCCACCGTGGCCCCCTCCACCGGGCCGACGGCGGCCGCGGTGCCCGACGTCTCCGGCAAGAGCGAGGACGACGCCAGGAAGGCTATCGAGGCCCTGGGCCTGGTCTACGCCAAGGGCTCGGACGTGGCCAGCGACACCATTGACTCCGGTCTGGCCGTCTCCAGCGAGCCGGGTGCCGGCACGAGCCTGGTGGTGGGCAAGACCGTCACCGTCCACTTCTCCTCCGGCTCGGCCATGGTGGACGTCCCGGACGTGTCCGGCAAGTCCCAGGCCGACGCGCGTTCCATCCTGACCAAGGCCGGGCTGGTTGTGGGAGACGTCACCTCGGAGGACTCCCCGGGGGTCAAGAACGGTGACGTCATCCGCACCGACCCGGTCTCGGGGACCTCGGTCCAGCGCGGCTCCAGCGTCTCTCTGGTGGTGGCCTCCGGCCGGGTCACGGTCCCGGGGGTCAAGGGCATGAAGGAGGACGAGGCCAGCGACGCCCTCCGGCAGGCGGGCCTGACCGTCAAGATCGTCACCAAGGCCACCACCAACCAGGACGAGGACGGCAAGGTCATTGAGGTCTCGCCCGAGGACAAGACGGTGGACAGCGGCACCACGGTGACCATTACCATTGGGGCCTACCAGGCGCCTCCGTCGCCGTCGCTGTCGCCGACGGCGACGGCGACTACGCAAGCTGCGCAGCCGAAGCAGGGGGGAGAGGCGCCGGCTCAGCCCAAGCAGCCCAATAAGCCTTAGTAGCAGCAGGGCTGGGGCGGGTGCTGTCTAGGCGCCCGCCCCAACCTTTCCGCACAGGGATCCTCGGCGTCAGAAGGCCTCCAGGCCGAGCCCGCCCGCGCAGGCGGCGCCCCGTACCTGCTCTGACGGTTGATGTACCGGTTCTCGTCCGGTGCGGGTATGCTCTCGCACACCGCTCGGCGGGCATGAGCCTCTGAAGCCTTGTCCGTTCATGACCGAATCGGCGCCAGGTGGCCGAGAATCAGGCTGCCAGGCCGCCTAGGGCCAGGCCCGCGCAGGCCGCCAGCCAGCTGACCCCCACCATGAGCAGGGTGTGGGCGCACCCGGCCCGCGCCCGACCCGCCATGAACAGCCGGGCCCCCTCCACGCAGGCAGTGGAGAAGGTCGAGTAGCCGCCCAGGAAGCCGGTGGCCAGCACCCGGTAGGTCTCGCCGGCCGTCAGCGCGGCCACCAGCCCAATGAGGAGGCAGGCACTCACATTGACCACCATGGTCCCCCAGGGGATCTCCAGGTGGGTGCGCTGGGAGCGCTGGGTGCGCCGGGCCCCGGTCCACGCCCCCACGCGCTGGTCCACCAGGTAGCGGCTCACCGCGCCCGCCCCACCGGCCAGGGCTACCAGCACCCAGGTCATGCGGTCCTCCTGGCCACTGCGAGCCCGACCCCGGCCGCCACCAACCCGGCCCCCAGGGACAGGGCCGCGTAGCCGACTCCGGCCCAGCCCATGTGGTCGACCTGGAGGACAAAAGTGGAGTAGGTGGTCAGGCCCCCCATAAAGCCGGTCCCTGCCAACAGCCGGAGCCGGCGTCGTCCGGGGGTCTGCTCCACCTGGGCCAGGTGCCCCAGCAGCAGGCCCAGCAGGAAGGCCCCCACCACGTTGACCAGCAGCGTGCGCGGCACGTCAACGGCGACCACCGCGCGCACCAGCGTCCCGGCGGCCCCGCCCAGGGCGACCCACCCCAGGGCGCTGCACGCCCGTAAGCCCTGACCACGTGCCTCCGGTCTGCTCTGCCGGGACTTGGCGGCGTCAGCCTGTCCGCTACCGCGGGTGCCTGTGGTCTCAGCCATTGCGTCGCGCCACCTGGTAGCCGCCCTCGTTGAGGACCAGGGTGTAGCCCACCTTGGTCCGCTCACTGGCCCAGGCCGCCGCGTCCACAGGCGGCCGACCGCCCCATGCCGGGGAGTAGCGGTCCACCACCACGTAGTCGGGAGCGCCCTGGCTCGTCCCCACCCAGGAGACCGTGGCGCGGGGCACAAGGTAGGCCAGTAGTCCCAGGTCGGTCTCTACCGTGGCGTCCTGGGGCACGGTGTCGAGCACCTTGTGGGCCGCCTGCGCGCGCAGGGGCTCCCGGCCGTAGTAGTCGCTGGTCAGGTCCCACAGGGGGAGCTTGGGCGCTATGACGAGCATGAGCACCACCGGCACCGCCGCGACCGCCCGCGCCGTCCAGCGTCGCCAGGCTGGACGGACCCCCCACCGCGCCGCCACGTCCAGCAGGGCGGTGAGGGCAATGGGCATGAGCACCAGGTTGTAGTGCCAGAAGCGCCAGTCCCAGTAGAAGGCGATGCTCCCCAGGAAGCGCCAGGCGAGGGTCGGCAGGACCAGCGCCATCCACGGGGAGCCGAGCCCGGCCACGCCCGCGGTCAGGACGAGCATGAGGGTGGTCTGCACCTTCACGAGGGTGCCGTCCGCCCCGCCCTGCGACGCCCCGCCCGACAGCGAGTAGGCCCAGGTGCCGTCAGGGTTGAGCGCGGGCAGGATGACCAGGGTGGTCAGGAGAAAGCCGGTCACCCCCGCCAGGGCCAGGCCCAGACCCAGGTTCAGCGGGTCGGAGTCGGCCTGCTTGCGCCAGGTGCGCGCCCTGGCCAGGTACCTGCCCAGGATCCGGGGCCTCGGGGTCGGGGTCGTCGGCGCCCCGGCCTGGGCGGCACCGTCGGCCGACGGCCCGCCAGCCGGCTCAGGCAGGACGGGTTCTTGGGGGTCGTCGGGCTGGCGGCTGGCTCGACGTCGCTCACGCCAGCCACGCCAGGCCAGGGCCAGACCCGCCATAAAGACAGTGAGTCCTAGGTCCTCCTTGACAAGCATAAGTGGCATACACCACATGGTACAGGCCCACCAGCGCCGCTCTACAAAGGCCACGCCCGCCCAGGCCAGCAGGGGTACGGCAAAGGCCACCTCGTGGAACTGCGACTGCACGCCCCCTTGTATCCCCCAGGACAGGACGTAGGCCAGGCCCAGCGCACCACCTACCCAGCGTCCCAGCAGGCGGGTGGCCAGACGGGTCAGCGGCCAGGCGGACAGGGCCAGGAGCAGGTCCTGGACCACCAGGAGGCTGAGCGGGGAGGGGAAAAGACGCCATACCGGGCCCAGGAGCACGAGGACCGGGTGGAAGTGGTCGCCCAGGAGGTTGTAGCCGGGGCCCTTGATCTCCACGATCGGAGCCTGCAGGTGGGCGTAGGCCTTGGCCGCCTCGGAGAAGATCGCCAGGTCCCAGCTGGGCACCACCATGGCCCTCCACTGACCTACCGAGTAGGCAGTGAGGACCACTGCCCCGGTCACCACGGCGACGACGGCGGGAAGGCGGTCAAGGAGCCAGGAGAGACGGGAGCGGACGGGTGCTGCGCAGGAAGACATCACTGTGAGCCTATCGGCTGACCGGCTCCTCCGGTGGGGAGCATTGTGAGGATGTTTGCGCTATCCGTGTCCCCAGGCCCGGGAGCCTGGTCCCTGTGCGAGCGGGGATGGCCTGGACGCCTCCCGCGCTCCCCTGGGCCCGGGAGCCTGGCGGCGGGGCGGGCCGCAAGGTGCTAGTCCCCTGGTGGGTCCGGGGCCGGTGGCGAACCCCCACACGCGCGCTGTCCCCAAGGTCTCCTGGTGGATGCGGGGCCGGTGGTCATTGGTGGCGTGTCCCGCTTTGCCCGCGACCGGGCCCTGAGCTGGCCTCGGACCTGCACCTGGTCGCAGTGCGTGGATAGGAGCGGCGCGTGTCTGACAGACTGCGCCCATGACCACCACCCCAGACTCCCCGTCAGCCGAACCCGCAGTGCCCGCTGGGACGACCCCTGCAGGCAAACCGGCTGGTAAGACCCGTGAGACCAGGCAGGTCGCCGGACCAGCCGCCACGGATGCTGGGTCGGGCGCCGCGTCGGACGCTACGGATGCCGTGCTGACTACCGCGGATACTGCGGACTCCCAGGCTGCTCCGGCTGGGTCGGCTGCCGTGGACTCCCAGGGTGCCCCGGAGGGCGCACTGGCTGTGCCAGCTGCCGCAGATGCTGCGGACGCCGCGTCGGATGCCACGGATGCCGTGCCGGCTGCCGCGGACTCCCAGGGGGCTCTGGATGGCGCCCCGGCTGCCGCATCGGACGCTTCGGGTACCCAGGGAGCCGCGCCCGGGGCCGCGGCTGTGCCAGCCGGGACCGGGCCGACCAGCCCTACCGGCAGCCCCACTGGGCCGGTCCAGCCCGCCGCTGGGCCCGCTGGTGCCTCAGCTGGCGCGGCCGTTATGCCTGGTTCCCAACGCTCATCTCAGTCCAACGCAATTATTATTGCTCTTCTGGTTGTCATTGCAGTGCTCCTGACCATAGCGATTGCTGCGTTCCTGACTCGCCCCGCAGCAGCACCCGGCGCTGGCCCGACGGCGTCGGACCCTGTTCCTGCGAGCCCACCGGCCTCGGCGGGCCAGGACACCTCACCGGCCCCGGCCGCCCAGCAGACTCCGACTCCAAGCTCCCCGGAGACCGCGGCTCCCAGCGTGACCGACTCCCGGCTCCTGACGTTCATGCACCAGGAGGTGCACCGCGACGCCAATGACGGCCAGGCCCGCGGCGCCCAGAACGCCCCTGTGGTCATGGTCCTCTACTCGGACTTCGCCTGCCCCTTCTGCACCCTGCTGGCCCGGAGCGTCGAGCCGCAGCTGGCGGACCTGGTCAGCAACGGGACCCTGCGCATTGAGTGGCGTGACCTGGCCCAGATCACCCCGACCTCGCCTCTGGCCGCCCAGGCGGGCGTCGCCGCTGCCAAGCAGGGCCGCTTCTGGGAGTTCCACGACGCCGTCTACGCCGCCGCGGACCCCGCTGGCCACCCGACGTACACCGAGGACTCCCTGGTGGAGTTCGCCCGGACTGCGGGCGTGCCGGATCTGGACCGCTTCCGCACCGACATGACCAGCCAGGAGACCGTCACGGCGGTGACGCAGGCCAAGCAGCACGCCCACCAGGCGGGTATTCAGGGAACGCCGTTCATGATTATTAACGACACCTACATTAGCGGCTACCGGGACGCGGACTTTGTGCGGGCCACAGTGCTCGACCAGGCGGCCAAGGTCGGCTAGCACCCGCCCAGATCCCGCCCAGGATCCTGCTGGCCTGCCAGCTGAGCTGGCCCCACCCGAGACGCTGGAGCCCGGGCCTCTGGAGCCTGGCCCGCTGTGGAGCCCGGACCCCGGACCCCCAGCCTTGACAGTGAGATAAATCACATCTCACGAGGCGTCCCGCTCTCGTCCGGACCCCACACTGGTCTGCCCAAGTCTAGGAAATGGGTCACATTTTCTGCGAGAATGCTGTCACCCTACTTCCTGGGCCCGGCCCCGTCTCAAAGGAGAAGAACATGTCACTGTCGATCGGCGTGGACGTTGGCGGCACCAAGATCGCTGCCGGCGTGGTTGACGAGGAGGGTAACGTCCTGGAGGCCCTCCGCCGCAGCTCGCCAGCCAAGGAGCGTGCGGCCATTATCGACATGATCGTGGCGGTGACCGCCGAGCTGGCGGCCCGTCACAAGACCGCCAGCGTCGGCATTGGCGCGGCTGGCTTCGTGTCCTCGGACCGCTCGACGATCGCCCACGGCACGAACCTGGACTGGACAGGCCTCAACCTGGGCCAGGCCGTCTCCGGCCGCGTCGATCTCCCGGTGGTGGTGGAGAACGACGCCAACGCCTTCGGCTGGGCCGAGGCCCGCTTCGGTGCGGCCCGCGGCAAGAAGAACGCCCTCATTGTGGCCATTGGCACCGGCGTGGGCGGGGCGCTCGTGGTGGACGGGCGCCTGGTGCGCGGGGCCGCGGGCTTCGCCGCCGAGGTCGGGCACATCACCTCGGTGCCGGGCGGTCGGCCCTGCGGCTGCGGGCGTCGCGGCTGCCTCGAGCGGTACGCCTCGGGCACGGCCCTGGGGGTCAACGGCTGGGAGCTGGCGCAGTTCCGACCCGCCTACGCCGCCCGCATCATTGAACTCTCAGGTGGTGATTCTTCACACATTAAGGGTGAGGCCATTACCGCCGCCGCCCGCGAGGGAGACCCGGCCGCCCTGCAGTGCTACGACGACCTCGCCGGGCACCTGGGGCGCGGTCTGGCGGATCTCTGCGCAGTTCTGGACCCCGAGGTCATTGTCATCGCCGGTGGCCTGGCGGAGGCGGGGGACATTCTTCTGGCACCAACACGTGAGGTCTTCCACACTGAGATCACCGCCCGACGCGCTCGTCCGGAGATTCCTGTCGTCTTGGCCGAGGGGGGACAGTATGCTGGCCTCGTGGGGGCCGCTGACCTGGCTCGGCAGGTTTAGAGGCGCGGCCCCCACGCCTACCCCTGGGGCCCGACGGCGTGCTGGCACGGTCCCTCACGCGAGCAGGTAGTGACGTGGGACCAGGGAGGGCCGGGGGAGCCGGTCCGCGCGGGTACACCCTTATAGAGCAGGTGCGGCCCGGTCCATAGAGAGTCCTGCTCCCAGGCCCTGACGGGCTTGCACGACACCACCGGGTGCGTCCCGGCCCGTGGGGTCTGCTGGCCTCGCCCTGTGTACTGCGCCCTGCGTGCCGCCCCTAGATTGAGCGCGTCCCAGCCCTATCGCGAGCGGGGACGGTGGGATATCGAGGTCCCGGTTACGGGTGCGGACGGCCCGGCCCCTGCGCGAGCGGGGGCGGCGGGGTCGTGGGGCTGGTCGGTTCACGGGATGGCGGCCCGTTTGCCGCCGGACTAACCGATTGGACCATCCGCTGATCGGCCCAGTCGTCTGGCTGAGCCGTCCGTCGGTCCGGGGCCGGGAGGTATCGGCCAGATGGATGACGACGGCCGTGACCGCCTCGGCCCAGGGACCGCTGGCGACGCCGTCCCAGCTGGTTGGTCGCGCGTCCTGTCTTTGGTATGAGATTAATCACTAATAGGGCGTGCTAGAGAGGTGTGTCACTTGGGTTCAAGCGAGTGATATCCCTCATATCCAGGTCGGTCCCGCTGACCTGTGGGCCCAGGGCAGCGCCTCGGTCCGCCCCGGCGTGACGGGTGGTTTCCCGCCTGCTCCTGCTCTCACCTGCCGGGTGCGGTTTCGGCCGGGTCGGGCGCCACCCCGGCGGGTCGCCGACCAGCACGTGCCGCACCGTCGGGCCGCAGACCCAGGAGAGCCCGACGGCACAGCACCTGCTGGTCGACGCCGCCCGGTCTGCCCTGTCAGGGTGCCGCCCGGCCCACCCGGTCATGACGCCGCCCAACCCGTAAGACCGCTACGACAGCGTCTGCGGTAATGGCGGGAGCCGCATTGGCTGTCCGCTGTCGGGCCGTCGCAGGGGCCACAGAGCTCAGCCACCTGCACAGGGCTTCGCCTACCGCACGTAGGTATAGCTGTCGCTGGTCAGGCCGACGCGGTAGCCCGAGCCGTAGTACCCCGAGCCGGGGTGGCCCAGGCCGTAGAACCCCGGGGTGTAAGCGTAGCGCGGGGCCATGTCGGCCGCGCTAGGCCGCCCCCGGCCGATCTCGTAGTCGACGGCGGGCGTGGGCGCCCCGGATCGGAGGTTGGAGAGCAGCTGGAGCTTCAGCTCCGCCAGGTACTGCTGCGGGTCCGGGGTCAGGACCGCGTTCTGATTGGCACCCCGGCTGGTCGACTCCTGACCGGTTACCTCCTGGCCCTTGGCGCCGCGGGTGCTCCCAGTGCCTCCGACGTCCTGGCTGCCACGCGCTCCCGGGCCTCGGCCGCCAGCGTCCTTGCCCCGGGAGCCCTGGCTTGCCCGACCTTGGCCTGCCTGGTCTTGGCTAGTCAGGCCAAGTAGGCCCTTGGCGTTCGAGCCGGGCAGACCCAGGCTGGGCAGATCCTTGGGGCCCTGACCTGCTAGGACCTGGCCGTCAGCGTCGTGGCTCGCCAGAGCCCGGCTGCCCTCCTGGCCGTCCCGGCCCTGGTCGGCCCCGGCGTCCCTGGTGTCCTCAAGGCACGGCCCGGGGGACAGCAGGAGCATTGCGGCCAGCTGTGCCAGGCCGCGCCCCCGGTGGCGGCAATAGAGATGTTCTGTGCTGGGTGAACCCATGAGACCACACGGATGGTACATAGGAGACTCCATTCGCGGTGATTAAAAAAGGATATGAATGGTGACGGGCCAGGGCGGCCACTGGCTGCCGGCCCAGGTGCGACCACCAGCTGGCATCCAGGCCTGGCTGGCATCCCGGGCTGGCCGGGACGTTCTGTTGGTGTCCCATGTGCGCTGGCTGCGGTCGGCTGTATCCCCGGGCTGACCTGTGGGTGGGCTGACTCCGTGATGTCGCGAGGACGGCCACTGGCCAGCATCCCGGTCTGGCCGGGAACGGCCCCGGCGGGGTGCGGTGAGCCTGCCAAGACGCCTGCGAGCTACGCCCCTGGTCAGCCGGGTTCCCGGGCACGTCCAGCATCCTCGGCCGGGCTGTCGGGTTCCTTGGCCCAGCTGGCAGCCAGCGGCCAGCATCCGGGCCACCCCAGCGGCCAGCAGGCCCGGGCTGCCAGGTTCTCAGGCCTGGCTGGGCTGCAGGTCGGGGCGCTCGGCGAGAACAAGGCCGGGGCCTTCCTGGTGGGCTGCGTCGAGGTGCCTGACGTGGGCTCCCAGCAGCACCAGGAGCAGCCAGCCCAGACTCCCCAGGGCGGTGGCCGTCACAATGAACATGGACCCGGTACCCTCCCGGGCGACCTGGAGCAGGCTGAGCGTCAGCACGCCTACGGCCAGCCCGAGTGAGGCGCTGTAGTACCTCACCGCGCGCTCGCGGCCCCAGGCTGTGAACACGACGAGCAGGCAGATCGAGACCAGGAACTCAATCAGGAGCAGGGACACAGGGCCCCAGGTGATCCACGGGTTCATTAGCACCTCCAGGGTCCCGCCTTGGGAAGCAGGCGGGTGCACGAGTGACGAGGCAAGCCCTCGTCGTTCCATCAGAAAGCGTCTCAGAGGGAGGCGGGTGTGAACATCGGCTGGTTAGGGCATACAGTTGGCTGCCGGAACCAGCCGATCAGCCTATACAGTTGGCCCGTCCGATCGGATGATCTCCCCCCAACCGCTCCCCCAGGACTGTCATCCACTCGGATGTTCTTGGTAAAGTAGCCAGCACGTGTGTGGCAAAAAGGGGATCCAATGCGAAACACATCATCCACCTGTCTCGCCCGACTCCGGTCGATGTGGGACCTGCGACCGATGCTTGAGCCTGATGACAGGCTCCGGCAGCATCTCTACACAGCCGCGGGAGCCGGTGCGGGCATCGTCAACATCGTCGTCAACATCGTCGCTGCGGGGACACCGCGTCTCGCGGACCTGGGGGTCATGCTCCTGGGGATGGTCCTGCTGACCTGCATCCCTCTGCGGCCGCTGCCTGTCATCTTGAGCTACCTGGTCTGCTGGAGCGTGGTGGTCCTCGCCCCGGGCGTCTACGCCGGGGACATGATCATCACCGACCTGGGGTTCTTCGTCTTCCTGGGGCGGTTCCTGCGGCCGCTGCCCGCCTTCACCCTCTTCCTGGCTACCGTCGGCGTGTCCGTCGTGGCCATACTGACCCAGCCGCCCATGTACCTGGTTAACAGCGTTGAGGCCTCGGCCTTCCTCTTCCTCTTCGGGCTGCTCATGGTCCCCATGGGCATCCTGCTGAGGGCCACCGAGCGGGCGCGCTACATGGAGTCCAAGCTGGCCAAGGCCCGTCTGGACGCCATGCGCCTGGAGATCGCCCGGGAGATGCACGACCTCGTGGCCTACTCCATGTCCCAGACGGCCCTGCGCGCCCAGCGGGCCGCCGCCAACTCCGCCTTCTCCGCCCCGGCCCGTCAGGAGTTCACCGCCTTGGAGTGCACCGCCGCCGACGCCCTTCACGAGCTCCGCCTCCTCCTGCGCACCCTGCGCGAGGACCCCGGCCCCAACAAGCAGGAGGACCCGGACCAGACCGTCACCAACCTGGGGCACCTGGTCACCGACCTGAGCACCGCCGTCCAGGCCGTGGGCGACGACGTCGCCGCCGCCGGCTTTGACGTCACCTACCAGCGGATAGGCACCCTGGTGCCCACCCGGGCCCAGGCCGTCACCCTGTCCCGTGTGGCCCGTGAGATGGGCGCCAACATCATCCGTCACGGCGACATCGACCATCACGTCACCCTGACCCTCACTCTGGGCCCTGAGTTCATCCGCCTGGTAGCCACCAACAAGATCAACCAGGGCGCCCCCCGCCTGCCCCACTCCGGCTCAGGAGTCCTGGGCATGCGCGAGAGGCTCAACGCGATCGGCGGCACCCTGTCCACCCTCTCGGAGGACGGGACCTGGATGGTCGTCGCCACCGTTCTCTGCCCCAGCACCACCCCATCAAACCCTCAGCCCCTGGAGAAGACCTCATGATTCACGTCGGCCTCGCTGACGACGACGCCCTGGTCCGTCAGACCCTCAACGACCTGCTCAACGACACCGAGGACATCCGTGCCCTCTGGGTGGCCCGGGACGGCGAGGAGGTCCTGGACATCCTGCACTCGGGCGACTACCCGCTGGTCGACGTGCTCCTCCTGGACGTCCAGATGCCCCGCATGGACGGCATCGCCGTCACGGAGCTCCTGCACAACGAGATGCCCAACCTCAACATCCTCATCCTGACCACCTTCATGGCCGACCCCGTCATGGAGCGTGCCATGGCGGCCGGGGCCAAGGGCTTCGTGGCCAAGGAGGATCCGGTCACCGCCCTGGCGGCGACCATCCGCCACGTCGTGGAGGGCAACATGGTCCTCTCCCCCGCCTCCCTGAACGTCATTAAGAACCGCCCTGACGCCTCCAACCCCGTCATCCCTGGTCCTGCGGTCTCCGGTCCCACCGCCAGTCCTGAGATCCCTGCTCTCATGATGCCCACTCTCAGGAAGTCCCCGAAGGCCTCCGCCCCGGCACGGGTCCCGGCTGCTGCTGGCTCCGCCCCGGCCAGCACGGCCTCGGCTGCCAGTCCCCTGGTGGCCGGCCCCGCCCCGACCGCTGCCAGGAGCACGCCCACGGGCGTCACCCTCTCGCCGCGCGAGACGGAGGTGCTGGCCCTCATGGTCGAGGCCTACTCCAACAAGCAGATCGCCCGGCGCCTGGGGCTGAGCGAGGCGACGATCAAGACCCACGTCTCCACGGTCATTGCCAAGATGGGCGTCCAGGACCGGGTGGGCGCCGTCGTCCAGGCCCTGCGCAACGGGCTCGTCTGAGGCCAGCCTTCCCTCGTCATCTCGGCCGATCGGTTGAACCGGTCGGCCGATGACGTGCTGCCCGTGGTGGGGCACCATGGTGGCGTCCGGGCCTGTCCGCCCGGGCGCGTACTGGTCTCCATGAAAGGTGTTGCTTATGCTCTTCCCTCCTACGCCCCACGAAAACACCATTAGCTGGTATGGCTTCTTTTGGGGGCCGGTCTCTATTTGGCCTAGGATCAAGTGATCCTGTCTATCTCCTATAGGTCGTGCCAATGCTGCTCCGTGCCTCCTGCGGCTGCCGTCCATTCGGGTCTGACCCACCTGGACTATAAGCCGTCTCCCTGGCTTGGCAATGACCTGTAGCTACCACGTAGGTGGGGGAGGGATAACCTCCCCCACCCGCGTCGTGCTTTTTAGCAGGGCATCAGCAGCATTACCGCTGACGCCCTTGTCGACGCGCTTTCTTGGGGGCCTCTTACGGCCCCGCCGCCACTGGTCCTCGTGCCGCCCAGGATTGGTGGCCCTTGTCTACTTGTTGGTCTTTTCTTGGCCCCCTACCGTCCGGACTGCACCATGAGCACTATGAATTGCGACGCCCTGCCCCAGCCTCTTCACCGGGGCACCGGGGCCCGACGCCATCACCTCCTGTCACTGCGTGACCGCACCGAGGTGAGCACCGTCCTGGACCTCCTGGACTCCCTGGGCGCCGACCCCCTGGGTGTCTCCGACCTGGCCGAGCGCCGGGTCCTGGAGCTGGCCTGCGGCTCGGGGCGCCTGACCCTGCCCATTGCCTCTGCTGGCCACCGCGTGCTGGCCACCGACGTCGAGCCCGAGGTCCTGGCCTACCTGGGATCCCAGCTGGGCCTGGGGCCGGAGCGCTCGACGTCGAGCTCCAGGAAGCGTCCGATGGGCCTGAGAAGGTGGTTGAGATCACAGACTCTGGAGCCTGGGGCGGTTGAGGGGCTTGTGCCGGACCTGGGGGCCCTTCCCCTCCCGACCCCGGACTCGCGGATGAGCCGCCGGGCCAGCTCGGCGGTGTACGAGTCCTCGGCCCCCGATGTGGCCACCTCGTACGCCAGCCCGGCCTCTGGGCCCAGGGCGGGCCAGTACCTCCGCCCCAACCACAGGCTCGACCCCCTGTCCCCGGAGCCGGAGACGGGGTCTGGGGCAGGGCGGCAGGCTTCCTGGAACCCGACCTCATCTGCATGGGGTGCGGGGTTGCCGGGCGGAGCGTCTAGTTCTTCGTCTGCGGGGCTGGGGGCGGGGCGGTCGTTCCAGTTCGTGGAGTCGGACTGGGATGCTGGTTGGCAGGGTGGGTCGGGTTCCTCCTGGTCCGCAGGGCCGGGTGCGGGATTGCCGGGCGGCGCATCTGGTTCTCCGTCTGCGAAGCCGGGCTGGGAGACCGGCCGACACGTTAGGCGGGGCAGGCACGTGGCACCTGATCCGGACCCGTTCGGTGCCCACTCTCAGGCTGGCACGCCGTCGAGCTGGGGCGAGAGCGTGGACGTCTCCGGTTCCACCCCCCAGGGTGGGGCGCACCTCCCCCTGCCGTCGGCAGGGCTGGGGCGGACGCGGCCGGGGGCCCTGGACCGGATTGGGCTGGGTCTGGCCGACATGACCGCCTTCTGCCTCACCGAACGCTTTAAGGCGGTCTGCCTGCCCAACAGCTCGATCACCCTCCTGTCGCCTGTGACACGTCGGCACACCCTGAGGCTGGCTGCCTCCCACCTGGCGCCGGGCGGGATCCTCATTGTGTGCACTGAGTACGTCCTTGAGGACGCTCCCATCTCGCTCTCGCTGTCCTTTGGCCAGGACGTGAAGCTGGAGGAGCAGACTGATGGCAAGCGCCGGCGGCTCTGGCTGAGCTGGGGGCCGGAGCGCTACGCCTCCGACCTCTTTGTGGTGCCGCCAGCATGGGTCGTGGAGGCCCTGACCGGGCTCGGGCTGACGGTGATCTACCAGCACTCCCGCCCCGACTCCGCGGTCCCGGGGCGCGCCAACGCCGTCATAGCCGCCGTCAAGCGCCCCTGACAGCGCCTCTTGACTGCACCTTTGACCGTGCCCCTTGACAGGGTCTCTGACCACACCTCTGACAGCGCCCCTTGACCGCGCCTCGGACCGCGCCCCTCCGCCCACCCCCTCGTCCGTCCCCTCGCGAGAACGGTACTTATTGCTCGCGAGAACGGTACTTGTTCGTCGTGAGAACG
>ERZ773099.860-NODE-860-length-23566-cov-12.827442_pt1 | contig 23566 bp, 10 predicted proteins | sample MGYA00511120_ERZ773099 | MGnify/ENA primary metagenome ERZ773099 (study PRJEB29015, sample SAMEA2738012) | human oral metagenome | biome: human oral; feature: human-associated habitat; material: dental | place: China | collected 2104 ...
CCATGGCCCTGTGGGTTGTGAGGTCCACTGAAAGCAGGAAGCCCATCAATGCGTCATCTCGATTCTGGTTCGGCCGTTCATTGGTTGTCCTTGATCGCGGCTGCCGCCACGCCGCCCGCCACGGAGCCCGCCAGGCGCGCGGTCTGCGCGGCCGTCATATTCGGCACGTAGGCGTGGCCGATGGCGGCGCCGACGGTGCCCAGGGACGAGGCGTCGGGGACGGCCAGGTACAGGGCCTCGCGGCGGGGCTTGAACTTGCGTTTGAACGAGTGGAGGGAGGCGAAGCCGTACAGGGGCTCCAGGATGGAGGCCAGGACGTCCAGCATGGGGCCGAAACCGGAATCGTCCTCCTGGGAGCGGGCCAGGGGCGCGCCCGACAGGGACAGGACCTCGAGCCCCTCCTCCTGGGCGGACAGGGCGGCGCGGGCGATCAGGAAGTCGATGGCGGGCCGCCACCCGTCCTTGCGCCGCCGCATCACGTCGAGGGTGAGGCCGACGACCTCGCCCTGGCGGTGGACGGGCAGCCACGAGGTGACGGCCTGGACGGTGCCGTCGGAGTCGATGGCCAGCAGCAGGCGGGTGCTCGGGTCGCGCAGCTCGTCCAAACCGCCCAGGGTGAACCCCATCTCGGGCAGCGCCTTGTCCGCGCTCCACGCGCGGCTGATCGACTCGATCTGGTCGCGCCGCCCCTGCGGGCAGTCCTCCCACGTGGTCCACACGGCCTCCACGCCCTCGCGCTTGGCGTGGTTCATGGCGGTGCGCACGTCCTGGTACGCCTTGCCCTTGAAGGCCAGCCCGGGCAGGTCCAGCAGGGACTCCTCGGCCACCTGCATGACGGTCCACCCCAGTTCACGCGCCGCCCCGGCAACGGGTTCGTGGACGGAGTACAGGGCGGGCGTCAGCCCCGAGCGCGACGCGAAGTCGGCGAACTCCTCGATGGTCGCGGAGATCTGCGAGGAGGGGCACACGGGGTCGGTCACCGTCAGGGCGGTGCCGCCGCCGGGGCGGTAGGCCACGCCCGCGCGGTCGTCCTCGCGGATCCACACGGAGTTGCCCTTCCACGTCATCATCCACGCCAGGGTCCCGCCCCCGCCGGCGCGGATGAGTTCGACGAGGCGCGAGGCGGACCCCTGGCGCGTGTGCGCGGGTGTGACGAGGGTGCGCGCCACCAGGGCGAGGCTGAGCGCCCACGCCACCAGCGGCGTCCAGACGACGGGGACCTCCGCCAACAGGGTGAAGGGCTCCAGGGAGGGCTCGAAGATGGAGACCGTCGAGGTGGGCAGCAGGGCCAGCAGGTAGTCGTGCAGTATCGCCAGCGCGCTGGCGCTGGGGATCTCGATGTCGGCGGTGCCCTGGTCGAGGACCAGGGGCAGGTAGGAGTCGGAGGCCAGCATGCCCAGGCCGATGCTGATCGCGGCGACCACGCACATCATGGTGGCCCAGCGCGCCGCCAGGGCGCGCACGGTGCCCGGGCGCGAGCGCAGGGTGAACGCCTTGCGGGACCAGGCGACGACGGCGCAGAGCAGCAGGTTGAGGGTGACGGGGACCAGCAGGAACTGCGTGGTGTTGGTGATGACGCTCGCCGAGGCGTCGTCGGCGAGGTAGCGCAGCTCCCGGGTGGCGGCGATCTCCATGACGAGCGCGCCGACGGCGGAGCTGAGGGCCAGGCACCCTTGGAGCACCAGGGTGCCGATCATCGCGAAGCGCCGTCCCCGGCGCAGCCCGTAGGCGAGGACGAGCTGGAGGAGGACGGGCATGAGCGCCAGCAGCGTGGAGCCGACGCTGGCGCGCCCGAGCATCCACCACCCGGGCGCCACGGACCAGCGCATCTCGGCCAGGGGGCCGCGCAGCGTCGTGGAGAAGATGGTGAGGGCGGCGGCGACCGTCCAGCACACGACGGTCAGGGACACGATCTGGCGGTGGATGACGATGTCGTGCGTGGAGGCGTCCTCCTGGCGCCTGCCGCGGTAGGCGATCCGGCCGATGACCAGGCCGTACACCCCCGCCCACAGGCGCGCGAAGGTGTCCATGGATCCGATGACGCCCGCGGACAGGGCGAGGACGCCGATGAGCAGGAAGCGGGCGCGCCACCGCCATGCGCGGCCGAGGCTCTCGATGACCGGGCCCGCCAGGCCCACGATCATGGGGCCCGCGCCCCAGATGGAGCCGCGGTCCAGGGAGGCGCCCCACTCGGGCAGGAAGCTCTGGATGAGGGGCGCCAGCAGCCATGTGGTGGCGACGGCGGCGGCGGGGGCGACCAGGGCGGCGGCCAGCCACCGCCGGGAGCCGACGCGGTGCTCCGCCATGCCGCCCAGGACGATGAGCGCCAGCACGATGAGCAGCACCGTCTCCATCGATGTGCGGGGGAACACGAAGGGCGCCGTGACCAGGCTCCACCAGTGGGAGGGGTCGGCGGAGGCGGATCCCAGCGGGAAGGCGCCGGACCAGGCCAGGCACACTCCCACTCCGACCAGCAGGGCGGCCGCGACGGCGCGCGTGGCGGGGACGGAGTGGAGCCACCTCGCGCCCAACCGGAGCGCCGTGGCGGACCACTGCCCCGCGGTCGCCGCCCATCTGCGGGCGGCCCCGCCCGGGCGCGCGGCCCCGGAGGGCTCCTGCTCGCGGGGCTGGCGCTGCTCCCCGTTGGCGGTGGGGCCGCGCTGTTCCTCGTTCGTGCCGGGCTTGCCCTGTTCCTCGTTGGCGCGGCGCGGTTGGGCGCCCTCATTGATCGGCATGTGTTCCTTTTGACGTCGGGCCTTGGCTGGCGTTTGGCCGTGGCCGCGCGGGCCGGGGGGCGCCCGTGTCGGGTCCTGCGGGGCCGCGCGACTGCACGCGTATTCTAGCGCGGCTCCCTGAATGCCGGTTTTCAGGAAAGAGGTACCACGTTATCCCAGGTCAGGGGCCTGTAGCGCCGCGAACTCCGCGAGGCTGAGGGGGCGGCCCGCCTCCATCTCGGCGCGCATGAGGGACACGACCGCGTCCAGGCCCTCGCCCGGCCGGGCCGCGGCGAAGGCGGCGCGCTGGCGCTCGTAGGCGGCCCCGACGCCCAGGATCGTCCCGATCCCCTCGAACTCCCGCGCGCACCCCAGGTCCGAGGCGATGGGCGCCAGTTCCTCGGCCAGGCGCGCGAAGGTGTCGCGCGCGGGCTCGGTGGTGCCCTGCGGGTCCAGGATCAGTTCTGCGTCCATGCCGTAGCGCGCGGAGCGCCACTTGTTCTCGGCGATGAACCAGTCCGGCAGGACGGGCAGGGCCTCGCCCGCGTCGTACATGCGCGAGAAGTGCTCGACGAGGACGTGGGTGAGGGCGGCGAAGACCCCCACTTCGAGGATGTTGGTCGCCGCGTCGAACACCCGGTTCTCAACGGTCCCGAAAGCGGGCGAGGGGCGTATGTCCCAGCGCACCTCGTCGAAGCCCTTGATGACGCCGGTCCGGATCATGTCCTCCGTGTAGCTCTCCAGGGCCTCCCACGTGTCGAAGTGGCGGGGGATCCCGGCGGTGGGCAGCTGCTGGAAGACCATCGCGCGGTTCGAGGCGTAGCCGGTGTCCACGCCCGCCCAGTACGGGGAGGAGGCGGCGATGGCCTGCAGGTGCCCCAGGTGGGTGGACAGCGCCGCCTGGATGGGCAGGACCTTGTCGCGGTCCTCCACGCCCACGTGGACGTGGACGCCGTACAGGAGCATCTGGCGGCCCCAGTACTGGGTGCGCTCGACCAGCTGGGCGTAGCGCCGGCTGTTGGTGACGCGCTGGCGCCCGGGGCGCGCGAAGGGGTGGGTGCCCGCGGCGGCGAGGTCGATGCGCAGCCGGCGGGCGATGGGGGAGAGGAAGTCGATGCACGAGGCGATGTCGGCCAGGCATTCGGCCACGGTGGCCCGGGGCTTGGAGGTGACCTCGATGGTGTTGAGCAGCATCTCGCGGTGGATCCCCGTGAAGAGCTCGCCGTCGACGGTGGCCTGGTCGATGACGGCGTCCGCGCTCTGGCGCAGATCGTGGGAGTCCTGGTCGACCAGTTGGAGCTCCCATTCGACTCCGAGGGTGGACCGGGCGGACCGGCCGAATGGCAGGGGCATCGGGGCCTCCTTCTCGTGCCTGCGCCCCCTAGTCTGGCAGGCGCGGGGCCGGACGGCAGGATTTGCGCGGTTGACATGCGTCTCGCCGGCGTCGTGGACGGGGTGGCACGATCTGCGGCGTTCTCCGGAACGAGGCGGCAGCCCGCGGCGGGGTGTGGAGCTCGGGAGCCGCGCACTGGCCCCGCTCCCGTGGTCTCTGAGCCGTTTCCGGGGGTTTTAGATGTCGAGGGGCGCAGTAGTCCGGGGGTGGGAGCCGTCCCCCCGGGTCTGGGCATGCGCCACTTAGGCATTGCCCGCACCACTTAGGCCGCCGACACGCCGGGAGAGCCAGGGCCCGCTCGGACCTAAGTGGTGCAGTGGTGCGCTAAGTGGTGCAGCCGCGGCGGCCTTCCCGCCACCCGCACCGCTCCCTCAGCGGTGGAGGCGCACCACCGCGCAGCACGGGACGGAGTACGCGGTGTGCCGGCCCCTCAGTCCGCCAGGCGCCTCGCGATGATGGCGCAGTGGCGCCCGCCGACGCGGGTCGCGAAGACGGTGGCGCCCGGGCCGCCCGGGGTCAGGTCCAGCCTCTTGCGCAGCGCGGCCGGGTCGATGTCCGCCCCGCGCTTCTTGACCTCCACGGAGCCGGCTCCCAGGGGCCGCAGGGCCGCGGACACCGCCTTGGCGCGCAGCGCGGTGCGGGCGACCACCTCGAAACGGCTCAGCAGCGGGCTGGCGGCGATGTCGTCCGCCGTGAGGTAGGCGATGGACGGGTCGATCAGGCGGGCGCCGATGGAGTCGGCCAGGTGGGCCAGCCCGCCCGACCGGATGACCGCCGGGTCGGGCTCGGCCAGGACGGCGCCGAGCTCCCCGGAGGGGGCCTGGCGCACGGGCGCGTCCGCGGAGGCGGTCGCCGGGTCGGCGAGGACGCGCGCGCCCGCCCCCGTGATGACGAGGGCGCTGCGCCCCGGGCCCTCCGGCGCCAGGGCCGGGGTCCACGCGGACGCCTCCACCAGGTCCCCGTCCACGCTCACCCACTGGGCGTGGCAGTCGGCGGGCAGTGCGCTGTGGGCGATCCCGGGCGCGAGTTTCACGCCGACGCGCTCGAAGCCGCTCCGCCACCGCCACACGGCGGACAGGGGAGGGGACCACCGCTCGGGGTCGGCGATGCGCCGCGACCCGCCCTGGGCGCCCGTGCGCCGCGCGGGGTCGGCGAAGACGGCGTCGACCCCCTGGTCCCGCAGGTCCTCCATGTCCAATTCGGCCACGTCCCCGCGCAGGACGCTCGCCCCGTCGAAGTGCCGCAGGTTGATGGCGGCGGCCGCCGAGGCGTCCTGGTCGCGGTCGACCGCCAGGACCCGCAGGCCCAGGCCCGCGATGGCGAGCGCGTCCCCGCCGACGCCGCAGCCCAGGTCCGCGACGAACGAGGCCCCCGCCTCGCGGAAACGGCGGGCGTGGTGGGCGGCGACCACCAGGCGGGTCGCCTGCTCGAGGCCGTCGCGCGTGAAGACCATCGAGTCGGCGAAGGGGCCGAACTTGGCGCGGGCGGCGGAGCGCAGCTCCAGCTGGGTGAGCACCGCCGAGACGACGTCGGCGGGCGTCCCCGCCCTGCGCAGGGAGGCGCCGAGGAGGCCGAGGTCCGTGCCCGGGGAGGTGCGCTCGCCCAAGGAGCGCAGGATGTCCCAGCCGGGCGAGGTGAGTACGGGGGCGAGCGCGCTGTTCACACGCCCGATTGTGCCACGGGGGAGGGGCGGGGGCCGCGAGGCGGCGCGGGCGGTGCGCTCAGGGCTGAACGCCCCGCCCGGATTGGCACTCGGCTTGCCCGAGTGCCAGGGGCGTGCCTAGACTCTTACACGGATAGCGGCCAAGGCCGCCACCGGTCCCGCACCTGGCCCCCGCGACGGCAGGGAAGGGACGAAAGAGTTCTTCGCAAGAGAAAAGGAACGACAGTGTCGATCTCCATCAAGCCCCTCGAGGACCGTATCGTCATCCGTCAGGTCGAGGCCGAGCAGACCACCGCGTCCGGCCTGGTCATCCCTGACACCGCCAAGGAGAAGCCCCAGGAGGGCGAGGTCATCGCCGTGGGCCCCGGCCGCGTCGACGACAACGGCAACCGCGTGCCCGTCGACGTCAAGGTCGGCGACACCGTGATCTACTCCCGCTACGGCGGCACCGAGGTCAAGTACGAGGGCCAGGAGTACCAGATCCTCTCCTCGCGCGACGTCCTGGCCGTCGTCGAGCGCTGAGCCCAGCCGGTCCCGCCTCGCGGGGCCGTCCGCGCGCCCGGAAGGGCCGCGGGAGCCCGCGGGCCCGAACCCCTCCCCGGGGTCCGGGCCCGCAGTGCCGTTTAAAGGGCCCGGCGCGGGCCGCCCCGCTCCCCGGCGGTCCTCACGACCCCGAGGAGGTCACAGTGAGGGGCGTCTCCTCCAGCGCGTAGTTGCCCACCTGGCCGCCCACCGAGCACGACGCGGGGAACACCGCCGACAGGTCGTGCCCGTCCGCGGAGACGACGACCGCCCCCCCGCAGCGCTCACTCAGGCGCAGGGAGCCCGGGTCGCCCCCCGTGATGTCGCCCAGGACGCTGGTGGCCGGGCCCGTCGAGGGGCTCGTGTAGACGACGAAGTCCGGCGGGGAGCCGCCCCGCCACTTCCCCGTGATCGTGAGGGGGACCGGCCCCCCCTGGGGGGTGCGCCCCGGCACGCGCAGGGCCAGGCCCTCCAAGCGCTGAAGAGGGTAGGCGCTCGACGACGCGGCCGGGTCCGACAGGGCGGCGTCCGCCCGCGCCCGCTGGTCGTCGATCCAGCGCTTGAGGGACTCGGCGTCGGGGTCCTTCTCCTCGAACGCCGTCCCCGCTGTGGGGATCGTCGCCGTCACGGAGACGGGCCCCTCCGCCGTGAGGGGCGGCAGGGTGATCGTCCACGCGCACGCCGCCTTGAGGGAGGTGAGCGCCGGGCTGTGGGGGGCCGCCTGCGCGCCCGGACCCCACTGGGGGCTCAGGCACCGGTCGTCGGCCTCCGACAGGTTCTCCATCACCGCGCCCGACAGGGCGCCCTTCACGGTCGCGTAGGTGATCGTGTAGGACACGGAGGCCTCCGAGCGCTTCCACGACGCGGTGCGGGTGACGCGCAGCCCCGACGGAAGGGGCTTGTCCTCCACGGTTGCCTCGACGGGCGCCTCGTCGCGGGGGGAGAACCACGAGCGCCCGTAGTGCCACACGGCGTACCCCGAGGCCGCGCACGCGAGCGCGGCGACGCAGGCCAGCGCCCCCACGCGGGCGGCGCGGCGCCGCCACCAGCGCTCCCGGGGCCCCTCGTCGGGATCGGGAGCCCCGTCGTCGACGATGATCGGCTTGAGGACTGTGGCGCCCTCCGGCGGGGGCAGGGGCGCCGGATCCTCGGGGGGCGGGCCCTGCTCCCCGTCGTCGGGGGCCTCCCCGGCATCCGGGTCGGAGCCGTCCAGGGGCCGCAGGACCGTCGCGGGGCGGGGCAGGGGGTCGGCGGGCGCCGGCAGCGCGGCGGCCCCCGCCACCAGCGGGAAAACGGCGCTGATCGACGCGCGGCACTGGGCGACGCCGGGGCGCTTGCGGGGATCCTTGAGGAGCATGCCCTCCACGATCTCCGCCACCCGCGGATCGAGGCCCGCGATGGGCGGCACCGCCCGCGACACCTGCCTGTGGGCCAGGACGAAGGGGTTCAGGTTCCCCGAGCCGTCGTCGAAGGGCGTGCGCCCCGACAGCGCCTCGTAGAGGGTCGTGCCCAGGGAGTAGACGTCCCCCTCGGGGGACACCACGTTCCTCGTGATGGCCTCGGGCGCCATGTACGCGGGCGTGCCCACGACGCGCGTCGAGGACCCGCCCTCTCCCAGGACCTTCGCGATGCCGAAGTCCGCGACCCGCACCCCCGGATCCGCCGGGTCGTCGGCGCTGGTGAGGATGATGTTGTCGGGTTTGATGTCGCGGTGGACGATCCCGCGGGCGTGGGCGGCCTCCAGGGCGTCCAGGACTTGCAGGGCGACGGCGAGGGCGAACTGGGCGGGCAGCGTCCCCCTGCGGCGGACCAGGTCGCGCAGCGTGGGCCCGGGGGCGTACTCCATGACGATGCCCAGCCGCCCGCCGTCGGCGATCAAGTCGGCGACGGCCACCACGTGGGGGTGGCGCAGTGACGTGAGGGCCGTGCGCTCGGTGATGAAACGGCGCACCACCTCGGGGTCGTCGCGGTACTCGCCGCGCAGGAGCTTGACGGCGACCGCCTCGCCGGTGCTCTTGCGCACACCCTCGCGCACGACGCCCGAGGCGCCCGTCCCGATGGGGGCGCCGAGGCGGTAGTCGGCGCCGAAGTCGAAGCCCTGGTCCTCCATCACTCCTCCTGCGACAGGGTCATCGCCTGGACGAGGGCCGCCATGCCGCTCTGGCAGGCGTACCCCCGCGCGACCGTGAGGGCCACAGGGCTGCGGCGGGGCAGCCGGACGCCGAGCAGCTCCCCGTCCACGTCCACGTTGGGCTGGAGCAGCAGGCCCAGGCGCGACTTGCGCAGGAGCGCGGTCCACTGCCCGTACTGGGTGCGCAGTTCGTCGTTGCGCCCGGCGGCCACCACCAGCACACGCGGATCCGGTTGCGACAGGAGCGCGGTGAGCATTCCCCCCTCGTCGCCCACCTGGTGGGCGTCGTCGATGAGGACCAGGGCGGGCCGGGGCGAGGCGAGGACCGCGCTGAGCGCCGCGGCGGCCTCGTCCGGGGCGTGCACGGGCGCGTCCACGAGGAGGCGCAGCGGCGAGCGGCGCGGCGCGATCCCGACGATGTCGAGGGGCGTGCCGCTGGCGCGCGCGTCCCCGTCGAGTTTGCGGGCGATGGCCGCCAGCACGGAGGTCTTGCCCGAGCGGGAGGGCCCGGCGACCAGCAGGTGCTCTCCGCTCCACGCCTCCAGCGCGTAGGGCGCCAGAGTGGACTCGGCGACGCCGACCGGGATCGACCAGGGCTCCTCGGCCACCACCGATGCGGCGCCCACCTGGGAGGGGGTGAGGCGCTTGGGCAGGGGGCCGATGAGGTCCGGGCGGCGGGGCGCCCCCCATCGCGCTCCGATGGCCCCCACCGCCTCCTCCAGGTCGTCCGGGGTCGCGATGTGGGCGTGGTGGAGGCTGCGGCCGTCCACGAAGCGCCCGGGGACCGCCTGGGGGATGGCGTCGCGGGCCACCCCCACGCCCGTGTAGTCGTAGAGGTCGGCCAGTTGGAACAGCCACTTCTGGGTGGTGACCTCGCTGATCGCGGTGGGCAGCGCTTTGAAGCGGCTGGTCGCTGCCGCGCAGTGGATGCCCACGGAGGGGCCCTTCGCCCACACCTGGTAGAAGTCCTGGAGCATCTCGTTTCCCTCGTAGTCGTCGAACTCGTCGCGCAGCGAGGCGAACCCGTCGATGAACACGTAGAGGCCGCGGTGGGGGCCGGGGTCTGAGGCGCGCGCGTCCATCTGCTCGACCAGGTGGCGCAAGAGCCTGTTCTGCAGCTCCCGGCCCGCCGCCCCAGGCCCCGCGTAGCCGCGCGCGTGGGGCAGGCGCGTGAGCGGTTCGAGGCCCCGCGTGCCCATGTCGAGGAACAGGAAGTCCACGCGGTCCGGGTCCTGCGAGGCGGCGAGGGACAGCGCCGCCGAGCACAGCGCCGTCGTGGTCCCCGACCCCGGTATGCCCGCGACCAGGAGGTTGCCCTCCTGGGGCTCCCACCCGGTGGGGTACTGCCTCTGGTGCGCTGGGTCGTCGGCCAGCGCGCACAGGACCACCGGGCCTGGGGCCGCCGTGACGGAGGGCCCCCGGGTCGCGCCGTGCCCGCCGAGGAGCAGTCGCACCCCGGTCCCCAGCGGCTCGGGCCACACGGGGCGGGGATCCCGCCCGCCCCGGGCTTCGTGGGCGGCCGCGATGGCGCGGATCAGCATGTCGAGGTCGGTGGCCTCCTGCTGGGTGGACGCCATGGTGGGTTCGGGCGGCGCCTCGCCGAGCACCGCGTCGACGACGCGGAGGCGGTCGTCGCCGTCGTGCGAGCTCACGCCCGTCACCAGGGCGGTCTGGATGGGGGCGATGTCGCCCTCGCCGAGGCGCATGTAGGCGCGCCCCGGTTGCGTGCGCCCGATCTGGGAGGCGTGGGGCACCGAGATAACGCCGATGGAGTCGTCGCGGCTCTGCACGCGCAGCGCCGTGCGCATGTTCGTGTTGGCCAGGATGTTGTCGTTGACGACGCCGGTGGGCCTCTGGGTCGCGAGGACCATGTGGATGCCCAGGGTCCTGCCCACCGCCCCGATCGACACCAGGGACGACAGGATGTCGGGGTACTCCTTGGCCAACTGGGCGAACTCGTCGACCACGACCAGGATCCGGGGCATCGGCTCGTCCGGGCCGGTCGCCAGGTAGGCGTCCAGCGTGTCGACGTTCTCGCCGGCCTGCGCGAAGCGGCGCTGCCGGTACTCCATCTCCGCCTCGAGGGCCCGCAGCGCCCGGTAGGCCAGTGGGGCCTCCAGGTTCGAGAGAGTGCCGATGGTGTGCGGCAGCTGGTCGAGGCTGGCGAAGGCCGCCCCTCCTTTGAAGTCCACGAGGATGAAGGTGAGGCGCTGGGGGTCGATTCGGGCGGCCAGGCCGGCGATGAGGGAGCGCAGGTACTCGCTCTTGCCCGACCCCGTGGTGCCGCCCACCAGGCCGTGCGGGCCGTCGCGGACCAGGTCGAACCAGCGGATCCCGTCCTCGCCCACGCCGATGGGCGTTCGGTACGGGTGGTCCGCCCGCCACATCCCCTCGATGTCCTCGGCGGTGACGTCGTGGTCCAGGCCGAGCAGCTCGAAGAGGTGGACGAGGGAGGGCAGGGAGCCCCCGGCCTCGCGCGTGTCGGGGTCGTCGAAGCGGGCGAGGCCGCGCGCCCAGTCGTTGGCGGTGGCCGCGGTGATCCCGCAGGGGCACACGCCCTCGAGGACGGTGTTGTCGCCGGGCACCCCCACGACCGCCCGCCCCTCGCCCGCGGCCTCGATGACCGTCGTGCACGAGGCGGGGATCCGGGCGGGCGAATCGGCGACGACGATCGCGCTCAGGCGGGGCGTGGCGTCGTCGGCGCCCGCGCGCGCCGCGAGGAGCTCGCGGACCGGGCTGTCGCGGCCCTCCAGCAGGGAGGCGTCGTCGACGACGAGGAGGAGCGCCGGGGCCTGGAGGGAGTCGGGGGAGTCGCGGAGCTGTCGCGCCAGGGCGGCGGACGCCTCGGCGGAGAACCCCATCCACCTGCTGTGGGGGTTGACGGGGCTGATGAGCGTGTGGGGGAGCCACGCCGCCCACCGCCAGTCGTCGGCGGTGGAGCGGCCCGTGAGGACGGCGACTCCCATGTCCGACGGCCCGGACCGCGTCGCCGACTGGCACAGCAGGGAACGGGCGAGGGCAAGCGCGTGCTCGCGGGGCCCCCACACGCCCACGCCCCCGTCCGCCAGGTCGATGGGGACGGGCGCGCTCACCAGGTGGGCGGCGTCGATGAGGCGCTGGGCGCGGGGATCCGTTTTGCGGTTCGCCGTGTCGAGGGGCACCGCGTAGGGGGTCCTTCCCGTGCCGGCCTGGGCGCGCCAGAAGTCCTCGTGCCCGGCCCGCGCGCGCCACAGGGGGGCGGCCCCCGCGCGCGCGACCGCGATGCCCTCGTGGGGGTAGGCGGTGATCGCCCGCAGGCGCTCGCGCTCGAGGACCGCAGCGGCGGAGATCTCGTCGCCGAAGCGTTCGAGGTCGCGCGCGAACTGCGCTTCCACCTCCTTCTCGCTGGATCGCGCGCGGCGCTTCTGCTCCCACCACGAGGCGACGCCCATGACCGGCGAGAGCAGCGCCAGCAGCGCGTACCGGAAGGAGCCCATGACCGCGACGAGGCCGACCGCCATGACCAGGGGGGCCAGGACGGCCGCCCACGAGAACTTGGAGTCGCGTTGCGGCTCCTTCTTGACGGGGACCTCGACGGGGGCCGGCGCGGGGGGCAGGCCGGGCCGGGGCGGGCGGTTGAAGGCGATGCGCCCGTTGAGCGGCGGCCTCGTCCCGCCAGGGGCGGCGGTCTCCCAGTCGGGGGCGCGGGTGAGCATCAGGCGGGCGTCGCCGATCTGCACGACCTGGCCGTCGTGGAGCTCCACGGCCCCCGCCCCGGGATCCAGGAGCTCCCCGTCCACGGCGGTCCCGTTGGAGGAGTGGTCGTCGCGCAGCCACACCCGGTCCCCGCTCCGGGTGAGGACGGCGTGGGACCACGAGGCGGCTTCGTTCGCGACGTGGATCCCGGCGCCGGGGCTGCGCCCGATGCGGGACGCGGCGCTCGCCAGCGGGTGGAGGGCGCCGGTGCCGGGCCCGGCGATCTCAGCGAGCGCGTGCCCGTGGGGGAGGGGCGGGGCGGGGGAGTCGGAGACGACCGAGCCGTCGAGCAGGGGCGCCGACGCGCACGGGGCCCCCAGGGGGTGCTCGCGCCCGTCCACCCACACCCGCCCGGGGACCCACTGCTCCACGCCGGCTCCGCGCAGAACCTGGTCGAGGGTGGTCGCCCCCGTGGTGTTGATGACCTCGACGACCCTGTCCACGGGGCCGACCCGGATCACGACTCGCACGCCTGTTCCCTCCTCATGCTCATGGGGCCCCTCATCCTTCGGTGGCGGCCCATACGAGGCGGGATCCCAGGCCCGTGAGCTCGACGGCCGTGCAGGACCAGTACGGGGAGGAGCCGAAGGACTCCGAGTCCTGCGCGACGGCCCCCTCGGCCGCGCTCAGCACCACCGAGGCCAGCGCGGCGCGCACGTCGGCGGGCTCGGCGGACTTCGCGGCCGCTCCCGCTTTGACAACGGCCAGGAACGCGTCGTGGACCAGGGGCGACGCGGCCTGCGCGTCGTCGAGCGGGGCGGACGCGGACTGGCCCTGACTCTGGGCCGCGCCGGGGTCGGTCCTCATCTGGGCGGCGGCTTCGAGGAACGCCGAAGCGGAGGCGCCCAGCACCGCCGTGCTGGTCGCGGCGGACACCGCCGGGGACTGCGGGGCGATCGTCCGCACCGAGTCGGGGTTGACGCCCAGGCGCTCGAGCTCGGCGAGGAAGACGGGGCTGGACGCCTGCGGGCCCGCGAACACGGGGGAGAGGACTCCGCGGGCGCGCAACTGGAAGACTGTGCGTGCCATGAACAGCGGCTCGGAGTCGATGAGCACGCACGTGTCCTGGCCGCCGGGATCCCCGCTCTGGCCGGACTGGGCGGTCCCCAGCGCGGATTCGGCGACGACGCGGGCGATGTCCTCCTCGTGGCGCATGGGGGCGGGGGGCTGGGTGTAGGAGATCGTCACGTCCTCGGCGTCGGCCGCGCCGTCGAACACGCGGGCCCCCTCGACCAGTTCGTAGGAGCGGCACCCCAGGTCGCGCGCCAGGCCCTTCCAGTCGGAGGCGGAGGGGCCGGCGAACCACGCGCCGTCCGTGCTGCGCCCGTCGGCCGACTCGAAGGGGAGGAGGACCGGGATCCCCGCCTCCCGCGCCGCCCCGAGGAGGGCGTCGACGTGGGAGCCGCTGGTCACGGCGATGATCGCGGACACCCGTTGCGCGGCGAGCTCGTCCACCGCGCGGCGGGCCCCCTCGTCACTGCCCTGGTCGGAGGCGGGGACCAGCGCCACGTCGGCGCCGCCCTTGGTCAGGCGCCACTGCGCCACGGCCGCGCCCTGGGCGCTGGACGACCAGTGCGCGCCCTGCCCCTCCTCCTCGGTCTGGGAGGTCACGACGCCGACGCGCATTCCCGCGGGGGCGCTCGCGCCGGGCAGGGCGACGGGCACCGTCTGCTCCAGCGGCTTGGGCGAGCCCCGCCACCACCCGGCGAGCCACCAGGCCGACGCGGCCACGACTGCGATGGCCGCCACGGCGCCGAGCGAGCGCTTCCAATGCCGCTGCGCCGCTCCCCCCAGCGCGCGCAGGCGCGTTCCGGGGCCGGTCATCGTCCCTCGCCCTCGGTCGTCGACGGGTCGATGTGGAAGGAGTACCACTCGGCGCCCGCCGTCCCCTGCCCGGAGGAGGATTCGAGGCGCGCCAGGGACTCGCGCACCGCCGCCTCGTCGAGTCCGGCGGCCTCGCGGGCCGCGCTCCCGCGCGCCCGGGCGGCGAAGAGCTGGGCCGACGACTGCGTGGTCTTGGCGTCCTCCGTGCCCAGCTGGGCCTGCGCGGTGGCGAGCGCCCCGAGCATGCCGCCCCCGTCCGCCGAGCCGATGTCCGACATGAGCTTGGCGATGTCGGAGGAGATGAGGCGGGAGGCGGTGTCGGAGTCGGAGGCGAGGTTCGCCGCGGCCGAGTGCGCGCCCTCCTTGCCCTCCTGGGTCTGCTGGGCCAGCGCCTGCGCGCCGCTCTGGTTGGCGTCCTCGACGCCGCTGCTCGTCTGGGCGATCGACTGGCCCGCGCGCTCGCGCAGCTGCTGGGCGCTGGCCCCCAGCTGGGAGGACGCCTGCTGGAACACCTGGTCCGCTGCCTGGTTGATGCCGCTCTGTGCGGCGTCCAGGGCGGACGAGGTCTGCGTGGCCGCCTCGTCGGCCGCGGATCCGGTCTGCGCGGCCGCCCTGGTCAGGAAGGAGCCCATGTCGGAGCCCAGGGTGTCCAGCTGGTTCGCCAGGGTGAGGATGTCCCCGCGCAGGGACTGGTACCCCTGCAGGACCTGCTGCGTGGCGTCGCCGACCTGCCCGACCAGCTGGCCCACGGGCGTCCCGGTTCCGCGCGCCTCCTTGGCGGAGGCGACGGCGGAGGACAGGGCGGAGAGCTGGCCGCCCAGCTGGTCGAGCGCGGACCGCAGGGCGGGGGAGCCCCCGCCCGCGGTGTCCGCGGTGGCGTCGACCGCGGCCTGGGCGTTCGCGCGCGACTGGAACCCGAGGCCCTGGGCGGAGAAGTTCCCGCCGGGCCGGACCGTGCCGGTCCCGCCCTCGCGCTCGGGGCAGTCCCTTTCGGCCAGCTCGCCCATGATGGCGTCGGCGGTCGCCTGGTCCAGGGTCGCCGGGCCGGGGCGGTCGGCGCCGTTGGGTATGGTGCGCCCGGCTGCGATGCACACCCTCATCCTCACGTACTCGAGTTTGGGGGACTGGGCGTCGATGGCCTGGACGGCTTGGACGGACGAGGCGTTGACCTGGGAGATGGTCGAGCCCAGGCCGGAGATGGTCGACTGGGCGGCGGTGATCGACCCGGCCAGGGCGTCCAGCGTGGCGTCGGGGGAGCCCGCCGCGTCCCCCCCGGACGAACCGGTCGTGAGCGCGAGCGCGGAGACCAGGGAGCGCACCCGTTCCAGGTCGTTGCCCAGGCCGACGGTGGCGTTGACCGCGTTGCCGGGCGCCCCCGACTGGACGACGTCGGCGAAGGAGCGCACTTGGCGGAAGATGTCGTCCAGCTGCTGTTTCATGGCGGCCTGTCCGCGCCAGACGGTGCACGCCACGCTCGACGCCCCCGCGGGGCACGTCCGCTCCGAGGGCTGGGACGGCCCCAGGAGCGCGTCGATGCTGGTGGACAGGCGCTCCCGGCACGAGTCCGAGGCCGAGGCGAGTCCGTCGAGGACCGCCGCGAGGGAGTTCACGACGCCGTAGACACTGGGGTCCTCGGACGCCGCCGGCCCCTGGGCGCCCGACTGGGGGGCCTGGCCGCTCTGGGCGGCTCCTCCCCCCGCACCGGCGGTGCCGGGAACGGCTGGCAGCACGAGCGAGCAGGATCCCTGGTCCACTGAGACCGTGGGGGCGGGCGCGGAGGGGTCGCCGAGCATGGTCCGCACGGCTGCCGTCGTCGCCGCGAGCTGGGCCGCCAGTTTCGAGCCCGTCTCGTCGTACAGGGCGGCGATGCGGGTGTCCAGGTCGGTGAGCGCGCTGGTCACGCTCTGGGCGGAGGACTCCAGCCGCGTGTTGGAGGCCTGCAAGTCCGAGACCGTCGTCGAGGCGATCTGCCCACTGGTGTCGGCCAGCGCCTGGCGCGTCCGGCCCAGTGCCTCGCTGGACTCCTGGACGACCGAGTTGGCCTGGCTGACCGCCGCCATGGCCGACGAGGCGAGCTCGGACTCGCGCTCGCGGTCAGCGGCGTTGGGACTGAGGCTGAAGCCTTCCTGCGCGGCCACCTCGAAAGCGGGCATGGTGAAGCCGGGGGCGTCGACCGCCAGCGTGAAACGGGCGTTGGGACCGGCGGGGCCGATTCCCGTGACCGCCGCCCAGTGGACGGTGGTCACGCCCTCGCTGTCGATTCCGATGAGGCCGTTGGTCAGGGGAGCGGACGACGCGGCGTCGGCCCCTGTGAGGATCTGGGAGGGCGAGACGCCGGGCAGCTTGACGCTGGCCGCCACGGAGACGGGGGTGGACACGATGGCGGAGCGGGCGCTCTGGCGCCCGTCCGTGTCGGCGGTGATCCGCTGGGCGCGCCCCGTCGTGTTCTGGATCGAGATCGCGGCCGTGCTGGGGCCGGGGGCGGCTGATTGGGAGCCCCCTCCCGATGGTGTGAAGGTGGTCAGTATTCGCACGGGCAGCGCGGCGACCGTCTCCTCGAGGTCGAGGGCGTCGCCGTCGGCGTTCGTCGCCGCGTGCGGCGTTCCCGTGCCCGTGAGGGTGATCGTCACCGACTGGCCAGCGGAGGTTGTGCTCGTGGGTTCGGGTGAGGCGGGATCGGCCTGGGAGGTGTGCGTCCAAGACAGGACAAGGGCGCACGCCGAGGCGAAGGCCGCCAGACCCACGCGGAATAGGTGCGTGTGTCGACTCATGTTCAATTGACCTTTGCTGGCGTGCGGGCGCCACTCTACCGCGCGGGCGTCGGGTGTGTCCAGCAGCGGACGGGGTTGCGGGGCCGTATGGCGGCTGTTAGGATTTCGGCGCGGACGAAAGTCGCACGCCTCGCTTTCACCAGTTCCACGGGCCCGCAGCGCCTTTGCGCGCGCTGGCCCCGACGAAGGAGATGCGCATGTCGCGTGTACTGTCAACCCAAGAAGCCCGTTCCGCAATTTCCCAGATCCAGGGGATCATCCAAGGCGGATTGACCGACCAGATCAGGCAGCTCGACTCCCAGGGGCAAGTCCTTTCCGACCCGAATGTGTGGGACGGCCCGCTCGCCCAGCAGTTCCGGGGCGACGTGTGGCCCAGCACCAAGTCGGCCCTGGAGAACGCGCTGCGCGAGCTCGAGGAGCTGCGCACCCAGCTCGACCAGATCGCCACCAACATCTTCGTCGCCGGCGGCGGCCAGTAGTAGTAGCGGTTCCGATTCATCCCCTGGGGCGCCCGCAGCGGGCGCCCCAGGGCGGGCCTGTGTGGACAAGGGAAGGTGCATGATGGGAAAGAGCGACGAGGGACACGAGTATCATCTGAAGGACGCGGGGCTCAGGCCGGTGAAGTTCAACTTCGCAGTCGCGGGGGAGTTCGGGCAGAAGCTCGAATGGGCGGCGGGAACTATTGACCAGTACATCAACGGGGCTGCCTCCGTCCAGTCGTACGTGATGAACGAGTTCCGCGGCTATTTCTCGACGGTGTTCCAGAAGAACATGGAGACCTGCGCGAAGGACGGGCGCGCTCTGGCGGCGGCGCTCCGGCAGGCCTCGCGGGACATCGCCTACCTCGCGAGGGAAGCGGAGATCGAGAACTGGCGCAGGCGTACTCTCAAGGAGTTCCTCTCCCATGACGATTCCCTCAAGGACCACTATTTGAACAATGTTTTCGGCGGTGTGCCGCAGCTCGGTTCCATGATCGCGCACATGGCACCGCCGGAGCCGCTCCGCTCTGTTCCGGCCCCGGGTGTGAGCGAACGCGAGCAGGACCGCCATCCTGGTCCTCCTGGGCACGCGTCGAGCGCGATCCCCGAAGTCCTCTATGCGGGTTCGTCGATGCTGAACGGGAATTCGGCGAGTGTTGCGGATGGCGCGCAGCTGCGCACCGCGAAGGAGGCCTTCGACAGGGTCTGCCAGTACGGCCGGCTCGACGTGGGCGCCCTTTTCTCCCAGCTCGACCAGTGGAGTGAGAAGAACGACGCCGATGTGACGTGGCTGAGCCTGGTCGCGTCCGCGTTCGAGGCGGCGGGCAGCTCCGGCCAGCGCGTCTACCTGGCCAATCACACGCTGAGCGAGTACTTCGAGTCGAACGGGACCGGGGTCTACCGCGACAGCGTCTCCGTCGCCGCGGTGAAGGTGACGGGCGTCGACCAGAACACCGGCTACATAGAGGATCCTGTGAGCGCGGCGACGGGCGCGTTCGTCAACCCCGAAACGGACCTGCCCCACCAGGGGGCGGCCACCGGGCTCGTGATCGAGCGGGTCTACGACTCGGCCCAGCACGCCGCAGAGCTGGCCGGCCGTGCCGAGGCAGCGCGCCCGGACGGCGTCTTCGGCCCCGGGTGGGCCAGCACCTTCGACCAGGGGCTCCGAATCGGCGGCGACTCCATCGCGTGGATCCGCGCCGACGGCCGGCAGATCGTGTTCCCCAAGGGAGGGGGCGCCTGCGCGCCCTGGCGGGCCGAGGCGGACAACCTGTGGGTGGGGGAGGAGCCGTCCGAGTCCTACCCCTTCCACGTGGGCGCCCCCGGCGCCGGGGAGGACGGCGCTCCGCCGTCGTGCGGCGGTCGCCCGCTCTGGGTGGTCGCGGACAACGAGGGGGGGCGCTGGCTCTTCGACTCCGAGGGAGCATGGATCGGCACCTGCGAGGGACCCGAGGAGTCGGTCCGCGTCGTGAGGGGCCGCTCCGGACGCGTCGTGCGCCTGGAGCACTGCTCGGGCGCGCTCATCAGCGTCGACTACGACCCCGCGAGCGGGCGCCCGACTTCGGTGCGCGCCCGCGACGGGCGGACCACCACGTACTCGTACGACGCCGACGGCCTGTTGGTGGGCGCCGTCCCCGGCACGGGGATCGGCGGGCGCTCCTACGAATGGGGCGCGGACGGACTCATGGAGCGCCTGATCGGCGACGGCGTCACGCTGTGCGTGAACACTTTCGACGGCAGCGGCCGCGTCCTCTCGCAGGTGTCCCCCTCGGGGCGCACTACGCGCTTCGCCTACCTCCCCGGTGGTGTGGTCGAGGCGAGCGACCACGAGGGGACCCGCTCGAACACCTGGATCAGTGACGCGAAAGGACGGTGCGTGGGCCTCGTCGACGCGGACGGGAACCGCCAGTCCATGGCCTACGACCGGTGGGGCAACCTCGTGATGTCCCGTGCCCGCTCCGGGGAGACGACGTGCTTCGCTTACGACGACCGCGGACGGCAGGTGTCCCGGGTCCTTCCCACGGGCGCCCGCGTGGAGCAGGAGTGGGACGAGCACGACAGGCTCGTCCGCGTCTGCGAGGTGTCGTCGGCGGACGGCGGCTCCTCGGGCGGATCGCGCCCCGCCACGGTGTTCGAGTACCCGCGATCCCCTGCGGGCGCGCCGTCCGCGCGGGTGCCGAGGCGCCCTGTGCGGGTCGTGGACCCGGAGGGCGGGACGACGGGGCTCAGATGGGAGGGGGCGCTCCTGCGCGAGGCCATCGACCCCGAGGGGGTCGCCATCCGCTTCGACTACGACGACCGGGGCAACGTCATCCGGGTCCGGGACGCCGAGGACGGGTGCTGGAGCGCCGAGTACGACCACGCAGGCCGCCTCGTCCGCGCGACAACGCCCATGGGCAGGGAGACGGTTTACGCGTACACCAGTGCCGGACTGCTGGCGTCGGTGCGCGATCCTGAGGGGGCCCAGTGGTCCTACGACTACGACGAGTGGGGGCGCATGACCCTCGCCCAGGCCCCCGACGGCGGCCAGTGGGAGTGGGAGTACGACGCCGCCGGACAAGTGGCCTCCGTCCGCGATCCTCTGGGGCGCATGACGCGCTACGACTACGACGACCTGGGCAATCCCGCGCGGATCACAGGTCCGGACGGCGCCGCGCACGCTTTCATGTTCGACGCGCTTTCCAGGCTCAGGTCGGTGACCGATCCTCTCGGGGGCATGTGGGAGTACGACTACGACGCCGATGGGGATCTCGCCCGAGCGGTGGATCCCACGGGGCGGGGATGGATCCAGACGGGCACCCCCGCCTCGGGCGCGGTCGTGCGCGCCCCCCTGGCCCCGCCTGATCCCGCACGGGGCGCCCACGCCGGTTCCGAGCGCGTCGTCTTCGACGTGTGGGGGCGTCCGACAGCTGCGTCCGACTCCTCCGGCGGACTCACGGAGGTGGACTACGACGCATGCGGCCGCATCGACTCGGTCACCGGGGACGATGGGACGACGACGCTGGTCGACAGGGACCGCGCCGGGCGCGTGGTCCGTTCCGTCGCAATGCCCGGGGGCCGGGCCACGACCTGCTCCTACGACGCGTGCGGCCGTTTGAGCGCTGTGACGGAGGAGGACGGCGCGACGACCCGCTACCGCTACGACGCGGATTGGAACCTGGTGGCCGTCACCGCTCCTGACGGGGAGTCGTCCCTGTCCTACGACGGATGCGGGCGGGTGGTCCGTGAGCGCGTGCCCGGCGGGGGAACGCGCTCGATCCGCTACGACAAGTGCGGGCGGGTGGTCTCCGTCCGCGACACGGCCTACGGACCAAGGCGCTTCTCCTACGACGCCGCGGGCCAACTGGTCAGGGCGGAGAACGGCCTCGGCGCGGTGAGCGCCTACGAGTACGACGAGGCGGGCCGCCTCGTCCGCGCGACGGCGCCCGGAGGACTGGTGACGGAGTACGCCTACGACAAGTGCGGGCGCTGCACCAGGATCGCCTCGTCGGCCGCCGGGCCGGTCGGCCTCTCCTACGACGCCGCGGGCAGGATCGAGCAGCGCACGGAGCCTGACGGCAATGTGACGCGCTACTCCTACGACGCGGAGGGCGATATGCACGAGGTCGCGGTCAACGGCCGTGTCATCGCGACGCTCCTGCCGCCCACTGAGACAGGGGCGGTGCGGCTGTGGGACGGGAGCGACCCGGACCGCCCGATCATCCACGAACTGTCCCACACCCCGCACGGGCGCCCCGCCTCGTACAAGAAGACCGACGAGGACGGGCGCGTCATCAGCTCCACCAGTTGGGACTACGACCAGGAGGGCCTGTGCGCTTCGCGCACCGGGGCGAACGGCGCCACTGTCACTTTCCAGAGGGATCCCCTGGGACGGGTCGTCGGCGTCGAGCACCCGGACCTGGGGCGGGCGGGCTTCGTGTACGACGCGGCTGGGCGCGTCGTCGAGAGCGTCCGGGACGGCCTGTCCCGGACGTGGGACTACGACGACGGCTACGTGAGCGCCCACGCTTCGAACCCCCTTGATGAGAGCGCTCCCGGGAGGCGGATCCGTGTCACACGGGACACGTGGGGGCGCGTCACCGAGATCGATGCCTCAGGGGCGACCATCGGGTACACCTACAACCCGGGGGGCCAGCTCACCGCGCTCGAGTCCTCCTCGGGGCGCAGGAGCGAGTGGATCTACGACGCGGCCGGGCGCGTGACGCGCCTGGAGCGCAGGAGCCCCAGTGCATCGGACGAGGGGGCGGCCGAGTCGACCACCGAGTACTCCTACGACGCCGCGGGGCGCTTGAAGCGCACTCTCACGCGGGAGGCGGACGGGTCCGCAGTGCTCGCCGTCGACTACTCCTACGACGCCTGCGGGCGCCGGGTGCTCGAGGAGTCGAGTGACGGCGGGCGCAGGGAGTACACGTGGGATGAGACCGGATCGCTGCGCAGGGTCCTCCACCGCCCCGCCGACGGCGCGCCCGAGGTGGTCGACGTCCACGTCGACGCGCTCGGACACCCGGCAGTCGTAGGCGGGGCGCCGGTCGACTGGGATATCACCGCTCCGCTGCCCGAACTCCTCCGTGTCGGCGGCGTCGACGTCGTCGGGCTGCCGGACGGGGAGACGATGGCCGACGGGCCGACGAGCCCGGTCGGGGGGCGCCCGTGCGCTGTCCTGGGCGGCAGCGATGACATCTGGTGGAGGCCCGCCTCGCCGACCGATCCCGCCGATCCGTTCGCGGTTCCGGTGATCGGACGGCCGTCCGCCCTCGACGGACTCCTGCCCGGGGGCGTGCGCCTCGCCGCGGGCGGAGAACTGGTGGTGGGCGGGCTCGTATGGATGGGGGAGCGCCTCTACGACCCCGCCTCGCAGATGTTCACCGCCCCCGACCCGCTCGACGCCCCACCGGGATCCATGTGGGAGGCCAATCCCTACGACTACGCCGCGGGGAACCCTGTCGGCCTCAGCGACCCCCTGGGGCTCAACCCTGTGACGGACAAGGACGTCGTTGCGACGCTGAAAGCGCACGACCGCAAGGGGTGGCTGAAGAACCTGTGGTCGCGCAACACCGTGGTGGCGGCCTTCTACACGGCCGCCGGCGCGGGGCTGTCCTACGCGGGCTTCCCGCAGTTCGGAGGGGTGCTCATCGACAAGGGGACGGATATCTTCCTCGAGCAGGCGGACACCGGCAAAGCGGGCCTCACCATCAATCCTAAGGACGCCGTTATCGACATGGCGGGTGGAAACGCTTTGAAGAAGGTCGGCAAGGCCGTCAAGGGCACCCGTGCCGGGCGGAAGCTGCAGCAGGTGGAAATGCGCGTGAAGGGCGGGGTCGACCGCATCGGTTCGCGGACTGTCAAGCGCGCCGTCACCGAGACGGGCACGGTCGTGTGGGAGTTCGGCAAGGACGGGGTCCAGGCGATGGCCATGAACCCTGTGCGGGACATATTCGGACGCCCCACGAAAGCGATCCTTCCCAATCAGAGGGCTATTCTGGCGAAGTACGCGCGGCCTTCGAAACGCTTGGAGGACAGGTTCAACAAGAGGTTCGTCCGCGGCAAGCACAGTGCGAGCACCACCAATCCGTCCACGGTGCAGGTTCCGGAGGGGTACAAGCGTGCGGGCCAGGGCAAGCACTTCGATCCGGATGCCGGGCGGACGCGGAGACTGTCGGCGGGCGAGCGGGTTCGCAGGCGGTCCCGTGAGATCAAACGGCAGGTCGACAACGGAGAGTGGGGGAGGAAGGCGCGCAAGTGATCCGCCTTGCGTGCTCGCGGGCGGGCGCCCAGCCCGCCCGCGGGGTTCCCCGGGGCCCGCGCTCGGCCTGGTGCGCCCGCCCCGGGGGCGGCGGCTCCGCTCGCGCCCCCGGAGGGCGTGGCCAGGACGGCGGGCGCCCGGCTGCGGCGGTGCCTACTGGGCGGACTCCGCCGCCTGGTCGATGACGGTCTGGCGCACGAACGCCGCGTCGCGGTACCCGGGGATCACGGCGTTCCCGATGATCATGAAGGGCGTTGAGGAGATCCCCATGCCGTGGGCGTCGTCCGCGGCCTTGGCGACCTTCTCCGCGGTGTGGGCGTCGTTCATCGTCGCCGTGAACTGGTCGATGTCGGGCACGCCCGCGGCCTTGGCGAACTCCACGAGCGAATCGGTCGTGTACGCGGGGTGGTCGGAGGGATCCGCAGCCGCGTAGACGGCGTCGTGGAACTCCCAGAACCTGCCCTGCTCCGCCGCGGCGAGGCCGGCCTGCGCGGCCAGTGGCGAGGTCTCGCTGATCTGGGCGAGGTCCCTCCACTCGATCCGCAGGGTCCCGTCCTCGACCAGGTCGGCCAACTGGGGCTCGACCTGCTG
>ERZ773099.861-NODE-861-length-23565-cov-12.765419_pt1 | contig 23565 bp, 14 predicted proteins | sample MGYA00511120_ERZ773099 | MGnify/ENA primary metagenome ERZ773099 (study PRJEB29015, sample SAMEA2738012) | human oral metagenome | biome: human oral; feature: human-associated habitat; material: dental | place: China | collected 2104 ...
CGGCCTTCACCACCTACATCACCAACCGCACCTTCGACTACGACCTCGAGCACCTCCCAGTCACACAACCACACACCGATCTTGTTTAATTCCAGCCATAGTACGATGCTCCATCGACCCAGATCTGGCCCGTGGCCATGAAGCCGTTTGCGTCAACGTAGTACCAGTAACCTCCCTGGGGGATCCACTTGTTGGTGGCCACCGTCCCTGAATCGGTCAGGTAGAGCCAGTTCCCGTCCGAGGAGATCCACTTGCTGTGCTGCATGACGCCGTCGGTACCGAAATAGTAGGAGATTCCTCCGATACGCGCCCAGCCTGTGACCATGGAGCCGTCGACGTTGAGGTAGTACCGTGCCTCTCCCAGGAAAAGCCATCCGGTCTTTTTCACGCCCTGGTCATAGTAGTACCAGACCCCGCCTTCAATGTGCCATCCCTGAAGAGCGGGGGCGACAGGCGGATCCGGGGGGACGGAAGGTGCGTCCGTCGGTCCGGCCTGAGGGCTCGGGGCGGCCGATGCCTCAACCCCGGGGCTGGGCGTCTGCCCGACGTCGGGGTCGTCGGCCGTGGCGGCGGGAACCGCGGCCCACATGAATGACATTGCCGCGAGCGTCCCGACCGCGGATCGGTAGAGGTGGCTCATGGAATTCCTTTCTAGGGGCATCATGCTCAACCGCGAGCCCGGTCCTCCTGCCGCTCCTGGCTGAGGGTCACAGGACCTTCTCGCTGGCTGACGACGTCGGGCGCGTGGTCATTTTTGGTAGTGTGTGTGGGGCTAGCGTGCAGCAGCGTGATCCTGAGGCAGTTGCCGAAGTATCTGCACAGGTCGGAACAGGCGTATGTGAAGTATATATAACCTTTCTGTGTCTATTAAATAACGTTACCGCGCGGAGGCCTCACGTGTCGTTTTATCATACTCCCTGAGTGCGTCTGAAGCTATTCGGATCGTTAGCTCGTGTCCGTCCGTACTACCTTCCGGGGTACCCCCAGACTGCCTGACATCCTCGCCAGAGCGATTCTGCCTGCTGCCTGGTGCAGTGGTGGGTTTCCCCTGGGCGGGTGCCTGGACCACCCGTAGCACCTGGGCGTCCCCGGCCAGTAGTGGTTTCCCTCGGGTAGGTGCCCAGAGTCCGCGCTGGGCGTGGCCTGAACGACTGCGTTGTCTCAGGCGGGCACCCGGGGTGCGGGTTCGCGGCCTGACCGGGTTTCACGTGGAACAGGTCCGTGGGTGGCGTGTGGGGTGCGGGCGGCGGGTCTGTAGAGCGGCGGTCCGTTGGTGACGGGGGTGGGCGGTGTCCGAGGCAGGCGGGTTCGTAGGATGGTGGTGCGTGCGTAGGCGGCGGGCTCGAGTGACGTGTGGGGGTGGGGGTCGGGTCGGTGCTGTGGCGGTAGGGACTGGGCAGTGGTGCCGCGCCCGTGGGCATGAGGGGCTGGTGCCTTGGAGGTGGTCACGTCCCGGGCGTCCGTGCCACGCGGATCGCCGGTGGCGAAGGAGGCCAGCAGCGGGCCTGCGTCCCGGGCCTCCGTGCTGCGCCCGTGGATATGAAGGGTCGGCCCCGGCGCTATATGCTGTGAGCACGACAGGGGAGCGCGTACGCGCTGAGAGTGCGGGAGCCGCGAGGCGCCGTCGGGACCTGGGCTAGTGCCCGCCGTCCCGGGCGTCCGGGCCGACGCAGACCCTCGAACCTGCTCCGGCTAGTACCGGCGAAGGAAGTCGAGAATTCTCCCTGGGCGCGCGTGCCCAGGCCCTCCGAGACACCACGGAGGTACACCCATGGCTGTTCCCACGGCCCCCACCCTTTCCCGCCGCACCCTCCTGGGCGGCTCCCTGGCCGGGGTGCTGGCCCTGACGCTGGCGGCCTGCTCCGGCAAGGACGACGACGCCGGTCCCGCCGCCTCAGGGGCGTCCGGCACCGGCTCCCAGACCGTCACCGTCGTCACCCACGACTCCTTCCAGGTACCCGAGGACCTGGTGGCCGCCTTTGAGAAGGACACCGGCTACCACCTCCAGACCGTGGCCTCCGGTGACAGCGGCGAGCTGGTCAACAAGCTCATCCTGACCAAGGACGCCCCCCTGGGCGACGCCGTCTTCGGCGTGGACAACACCTTCGCCAGCCGCGTCCTGGACGAGGGCGTCATCGACACCTCCGTGTCCGTGACCCTGCCCACCGGCGCCGACCAGTACGTGGTGGGCGCCACCCCGGCCCTGGTGCCCATTGACTTCGGCGAGGTGAGCGTCAATATCGACACCACCTACTTCGCCTCCAAGGGCCTGACCGCCCCCGCCACCTTCGAGGACCTGGTCAAGCCCGACTACAAGGACCTCTTCGTGGCCATCAACCCCTCTACCTCCTCTCCGGGCCTGGCCTTCCTGCTGGCCACCATCGGCCACTTCGGCACCGCCCAGTCCGGGGGCTTCGCCGACTACTGGAGGCAGCTGGTGGCCAACGGCACCAGGATCGACTCGGGCTGGACCCAGGCCTACGAGACGGACTTCTCCGGCGGCGGCAACCAGGGGGCCTACCCGATCGTGGTGTCCTACTCCTCCTCCCCCGCGGCCACGGTCAGCCCCGACGGCCAGAGCTCCACCACCGCCTCGCTGCCGGCTACCGCCTTCCGCCAGGTGGAGTACGCCGGGGTGCTGACCGGGGCCGCCAACCCCGCGGGCGCCAAGGCCTTCATTGAGTGGATGCTCACCAAGGACGTCCAGGAGTCCATCCCGCAGAACATGTACATGTACCCGGTCAGCCCCGACGCCTCCCTGGGCGACGCCCTGACCAGGTTCGGCACCCTGTCCACCACGCCGGTCTCGGTGCCCGCCGCCGACATCGCCGCCAACCGCGAGTCCTGGCTGGCCACCTGGTCCGAGGCCGTCGGCCAGTGAGGGAACGCGCCCCGGTGCCCGGCGGCGCGCGCGCTACCGCCCCGGCGTCGGGCCCGCGCGCCGGCTGGGGCGAGCGCGCCGGCTGGGCCCTGGCGGTGGCGGCCCCCCTGGTCTTCCTGGGGATCTTCTTCGCCTGGCCGGTGGCCACCCTGGTGGGCCGGGGCCTGGCGCCCGAGGGGAGCCCGGACCTGTCAGGCTTCGCCGAGGTCCTCACCCGCCCGCGGACCTGGAGGGTCGTGCGCCAGACCCTGACCCAGGCCACCCTGGCCACGGTGGTCTGCGTGGTCCTGGGCGTGCCCGGGGCCCTGGTGCTCTACCGGCGTCGCTTCCCCGGGCGCGACCTGCTGCGGACCCTGGTCCTGGTGCCCTTCGTGCTGCCCAGCGTCGTGGTGGGCGTGGCCTTCCACGCCCTGGTCACCAAGGGCGGGCCGTTGGGGGGCTGGGGGCTGGACGGGTCCCTGACCGCCGTCGTCGCCGCCCTGGTCTTCTTCAACTACGGGCTGGTGGTGCGCACGGTGGGCACCATGTGGTGCCGCCTGGACCCGCGCGCCGAGGAGGCCGCCCGGGCCCTGGGCGCCTCGCCGTGGCGGGCGTGGCGCACCGTCACCCTGCCCAGCCTCGTGCCCGCCATCGCCTCGGCCGCCTCCCTGACGTTCCTGTTCTGCACCACCGCCTACGGGGTGGTCCTGGTCCTGGGCGGCACCGGGGTGGGCACCATTGAGACCGAGATCTACACCCTGACCGCCCAGTACCTTCAGCTGCGGGACGCGGCCGTGCTCAGCGTCCTCCAGCTCGCGGTCATCGCAGCCTGCCTGGGGGCCACCGAGCGCGCCCGGCGCGCCAGCCAGGCGCGGCTGGCCCTGCGCGTGGACGTGCCCGCCACCCGCCTGTGTCCGGGCGACGTCCCCGCCCTGGTCCTGACCCTGGCGGTGGTGGCCGTCCTCCTGGTGGGGCCGGTGGCCACCCTGGTGACCAGGTCCCTGCGCCGGGGCGGGCAGTGGACCCTGGCGAACTACACCGACCTGTCCACCACCGGCGGGCGCAACGCCCTGACGGTCACCGTCTGGCAGGCCGCCGGGAGCTCCCTGCGCGTGGCCGTGGTGGCTGCCGCCATCTCCCTGGGGGTCGGGGTGGCGTTGAGCCTGGTCATCTCCCGCTCCCCGCGCTCGGCCTGGCTGCGTCGGGGGCTGGCGGTGCTCGACGCCGTCGTCATGCTGCCCCTGGGGGTCTCGGCGGTGACCGTGGGCTTCGGCTTCCTCGTCACCCTGGCCCGCCCGCCGCTGGCCCTGACCCGCTCCTGGTGGATCCTGCCCCTGGCCCAGGCGGTGGTGGCCGTCCCCCTGGTGGTACGCACCCTGCTGCCGGCCCTGCGTGCCATTGACCCCCGCCAGCGCGAGGTCGCCGCCGCCCTGGGGGCCGGGCCGGGGCGCGTGCTGGCCACCGTGGACGGCCCCCACCTGGTGCGCGCCGGGGGCCTGGCCGCAGGCTTCGCCCTGGCCACCAGCCTGGGGGAGTTCGGGGCGACGTCGTTCCTCGCCCGCCCCGCCGAGCCCACCCTCCCCGTGGTCCTCTACCGGCTCATCGGCAGGCCCGGCGCCCAGAACCAGGGCATGGGCCTGGCTGCCGGGGTCGTCCTGGCGGGCGGGACCGCCGTCCTCATGCTCGTCTGCGAGTGGCTCCAGACCGCGGGCCACGGGAAGGAGGCTCCGTGGATGACCTGACTGGTGCTGGTCTGGTGGGTGCGGATGGTGCGGCTGGCCCGGGGGCGCCGCACTCGGCTGGTTCGGGAGTGGCCGGGGTGGCCAGCTCGTCCGCTGGTGCTCCGGCCAGTCCGGGGGTGGGTGCACCTGGCCCGAGACGGCCACCGGCGTCGGGCACACCCCCGACGGGCCTGAGCCTGACCGGGCTGCGCGTGACCTACCCGGCGCCCCGCCCCGCCCCGCCGGTGGCCGCCGTGGACGGGGTGGACCTGGAGGTCGGCGTCGGCGAGGTGGTGGCGCTGCTGGGGGCCAGCGGCTCGGGCAAGTCCTCCCTCCTGCGTGCTGTGGCCGGGCTGGAGCCGGTGAGCGGGGGGGACGTCGCCTGGGCGGGGCGCTCGGTGGTGCGCACACCCGTGCACCGGCGCGGCTTCGGCCTCATGTTCCAGGACGGCCAGCTCTTCCCCTTCCGGAACGTGGCCGGGAACGTGGTCTACGGTCTGACGGGGATGACGCGGCCTGAGCGGGACCGGCGTGTGGCGCAGGTCCTTGATCTCGTCGGCCTGGGCGGGTACGGGAGGCGGGCGGTGACGACCCTGTCGGGTGGCCAGGCCCAGCGGGTGGCCCTCGCCCGGGCCCTGGCCCCCCGGCCCCGCCTCCTGCTCCTGGACGAGCCGCTCTCCGCCCTGGACCGCGCCCTGCGTGAGCAGCTGAGCCTGGACCTGCGGACCATCCTGCGCGAGCAGGGCATGACCGCCCTCTACGTCACCCACGACCAGGACGAGGCCATGACCGTGGCCGACCGCGTAGGCGTCATGGCCGCCGGGCGGCTGGCGCGCCTGGACGTCCCCGAGCGGCTCTGGGGCGACCCCGGCAGCCGGCAGGTCGCCGAGTTCCTCGGGTACTCCCCGGTCCTGGGTGCCGACGACGTCGCCTGCCTGGGGTGGGAGGGCGCGCTCGCGGCTGGTGGCGCCCCGGACGGTAGCGCCACGGATGGTGGTTCCCCGGACGGTGGCTCCCCGGCACTGGCCCTGGCACCCGGCGCGCTGAGCGTGGTGGGTAATGGTGACTCGGTGGGTGGGGCGTTCTCAGCCGCCGGGGCGCCGCCAATGAGTAGTGTGCTGGTGGGCGGGGCCGCGGCGGGCGGGACGCCCTCGGTGGGCGGGGCCCTGGGTGCGCGTGGAGGGGCGTCTGCGGTGCCTGGGCCCGGGCAGGTGCGGGCCCTCACGGCCACAGCGCGGGTGACAGGTCTGCGTGCCCGTCGTGGTGAGCGCTGGGCCGAGGTCCAGCTCCTGGGCGCCGGTGGTCCTGTGGGTGCCGCGGCCGCCCTGATCCCGGACGGCGTCGTCGTGGGGCACGAGCAGGAGGTCAGGGTTCGGCTGGATCCGTCCCGCGCGGCCGGTGTTCGCGACAGTAACCGGTGAATGGGGTGGCAGCCGGTAATGGGGTGGTGGTTGGCGTTCGCGACGGTGGCCGGTGACTGTGCCCGGGATGGTTGCGTGCTGTCGGCCCCGCCCCTGGATGCTGCGCCAGCAGGTGGGCGGCAGCTGCGTGAGCTGGCGGAGGCCTCGCCCCTGGATGGTGCGCGGCGTCGAGGGGCCTCTGGTGGGGACACGCTGGGCTGATTCGAGGTGGACGCGCCTTCGTGCGCGTGAACGCCGTTTCATGCATGTGAACGCCGTCCTGGGCGGCGTTCGTATGCCCAGGAGCGCGTTCATTAAGACTAAAGCGCGTTCAAGGGCGTGGGAAGGTGTTCGTCGAGGCTAAAGCGCGTTCAAAGGAACGGGAGCGCGTTCACCTGAGCTGGTGCATCCAGGTACTAGTTCTTGCATATCTCATCAGTTTCTGTACCGGCCCCCTGCCGGACCCCGGGATATCCGCATGATTCCGTAGGCCCCGGGCGCCTCCTGCAAGAACTAGTGCGGTCTGTGGGGGTCGTGCTGCGTGGCTGGCCCTGTACGGTCCCGTTCTCGCGAGCAACAAGTACCGTTCTCGCGAGCAACAAGTACCGTTCTCGCGAGGAATAAGTACCGTTCTCGCGGCGAATAAGTACCGTTCTCACGGTGGGGGTCGGGGCACCCGGCTGGCGCGGGCCGGTGGGACCATCGGCCCGGGAGCCTGGGGCCCACCCGTGTTACCGGATGAGCCCGGCGGTATCGGGATACCATGCGGGGGATGGCTGACCTTCCCTCCGTGACTAGTGACCGCTTAGGGGCCTGGGCCCGGCGCCGTGGCCCCGGCTTCTCCTTTGACGGCAACGGGGGCCTCGACGTCCCCGGGCACCGCTTCCTCGCCTTCGTCTACCGGGGCTACGGGCTGGTGCTACGAGCCCGGTTCTCCGCCGAGATGACCCCGGCGCGCCGTGCCGAGGCCGTCGCCCTGTGCACCCGCCTCCTCCAGGAGCCCACCTGCCCCGCGCTCGCGGTCTACGACGACCCCGAGGCCCCACCGGCACCCGACCAGGACCCCTCTGCCGACCTGCCCCGCCGTGTCATTGTCAACGCGCAGGTCGTCACCACCGTCGGTGAGGGCATGAACGACCCCCAGCTCGCCACCGTCATGGACGACGCCGTGGCCGCCCTCGGCGCCGCCGTCGCCGCCCTGCGCCAGACCCTTGACGAGCTCGTCCCTGACATGGAGGAGGACTGACGTGCCCTGGTGGAACACGCCCCCCGAGGTCGCAGCGCCCCCGGTGACCCTGGAGCGGGTCTGCGCGGCCCTGCGGCGCCTGGGCCTGGACCCGGTCGTGCGGGACGGCCGCACTCAGGTCGTTCTCTACCGCTACCCCTGCACCCTGCGCCTCCTGAGCCCGGCCCCGGCGGCCCCGGACCAGTCGGCCCCACAGGCCCCGGGGCCGGGCTCGACCCAGGCGGAGAAGGCTGCCCTGGACCGGCCTGACGGCGGCTCGGCGGAGGCCCTTCAGCGACCCGTCCCGGCGGACCAGGCGACCTCAGGTCAGGCGGTCCCGGACCAGGCGGTTGCCGTACCGGCCCCGGCCCCGCAGGCACCAGCGCCGGCCCCGGACCGGTTGACCGGCGCCCCCGCGCCGGAGCCCGCTCAGGTGAGGCTGCTCATGGAGTCGCGCTACACCGTCGGCCTGACGCAGGAGGCGGCTGCCCACCTGGCCGCCCACCTCCTGGAGAAGAACTCCGGCCGGGTCTCGCCCACCCTGCTCACGGCCCCCGGGCCAGCCGGCGCCGACGTGGTCGGGCGGGCCTGGTGCACCGTCACCGCGGGCATGAGCGACCCCCAGCTGCGCACGACGCTGCGGGTGTGGTGCGAGAGCACCCTGCACGCCCTGGACGAGCTCAGTGAGACCCAGGGGCTCCCGCTGCCCCCCGACCCGACCGAGCCGCCCAGCCCGGGCCCCACCGACCCGGCCCCCACGGCCCCGACCGTCTGAAGGCAGGACCATGGCAACCTTCCAGGTGGATCTGCGCGGGATGGTGGACCTCCTCGCCCGCAACCTCTACTCCGGGCCCCGCGTCTACGTGCGTGAGCTCCTCCAGAACGCCGTCGACGCCATTGCCGCGCGCGCCCACGACGAGCCCGACTGCCCTCGCCGCGTCACCCTCACCCTCGACGGGCCCCGTCTGACCTGCCATGACACCGGTATCGGCCTGGACGAGGAGGAGATGAGGACTTTCCTGTCCACCATTGGCGCCTCCTCCAAGCGCGACGAGCTGGGCCTGGAGCGCGTGGGCTACCTGGGGCAGTTCGGCATCGGGCTGCTGTCCTGCTTCATGGTCAGCGAGGAGATCACGGTGGCCTCCCGCTCCGCCCGCACCCCTGACGCCCCCACGGTCGGCTGGAGGGGCAGCACGGACGGCACCTACGCCGTCCTGCCCCCGGGCGAGGACGTCCCCGCCCTGGACGCCCCCGGCACCACCGTGGTCCTCAACGCCCGCCCCGGGGAGTCCTGGGTGGAGCCGGGCACGGTGCGTGCGCTGGTGGACGAGTTCGGCTCCCTGCTGCCCGTGCGCATCGAGGTACGCAGCCCGGGCGCCACCACCTACCACGGCCGCGAGCCCGCGCCCTGGGAGATGAGCCGTCACGAGGCCCGCGAGTGGTGCCGCACCCACCTGGGCGTGACGCCCTTCGACCTGGTTGACCTGGACGTGCCCGCCGCGGGCCTGAGGGGCCTGGCCGTCATTATGCCCACGGCCTCACCCACCCAGCAGGCCCACCACACCGTCAGCGTCAAGCGGATGCTGGTCTCCCGCTCGGCCCAGAAGCTCACCCCCGAGTGGGCCTACTTCGCCCGGGTCGTGGCCGACGCCCGCCACCTGCGCCTGACGGCGTCCCGGGAGACCCTGGTGGACGACGAGCTCCTGGGGGCCACCCGCGAGGCGATCGGCACCGCCGTGCGCGACTGGCTGGAGCGGCTGCGGCACACCGCCCCCACCCGCATGGAGGAGTTCGTCCGCTCCCACGCCGTCGGGCTGTGCGCGGTGGCCGTCCACGACCCCATGATGCTCGACCTCGTGGCCCACCACGTGCCCCTGGAGACGACCGAGGGCCCGCGCAGCCTCACCGCCCTGGCCGACCTGGTCCGCCTCGGGCGCCAGGTGCGCTACACCCGCACCGTGGACCAGTACCGGGCCCTGGCCGACGTCGCCTCCGCCCAGGGGATCGTGCTGGTCGACGCCGGGCACTCCTACGAGGAGGAGCTCCTCCAGGCGGTGCGCACCCACCCCGAGGTCCTGGGGGGCGTGGTCTTCGACCTGGTGGACCCCGGTGAGCTCCTCGACGTCCTGGAGCCGTGCACCCCGGCGGAGGAGGCGCAGGCCGCCGACCTGCTGCTGGTGGCCGCCCGCGCCCTGGGCTCCCAGGGCTGCCAGGTGGTCCTACGGCGCTTCGCCCCCGCCGCCCTGCCCGCCCTCTACCTGCCCGACCCGGACCTGGCCGGCCAGCAGGTCGCCAGGAGCGGGGCCGAGGCGGCCCGGACCGTGGGCAGTGTCTGGTCCGACCTGCTGGGCGTGGCCGACCCCTTCGCCACCTCCTCCCCGCCGCGCCTGGTGCTCAACCGCTCCAACCCGCTGGTGGCCAGGCTCGTGACCTCCGTGGACGAGGTCGTCCTCACCCAGGTCCTGCGCGGGCTCTACGTGCAGAGCCTGCTGTCGGGCCACCAGGTGCTCGGCCCCACCGAGCGCGCCTGGGCGGCCCAGACCCTCCACACCCTCCTGGAACGCGCCGTCGGCCCGGGCGGCCGGGGCGACGAGCAGGAGCCGCCTCCTGCCGCTGCCTTGTGAACAGTGCGTCCCCCGACGCCGTCCCACCTGCTGGTACGCAGTCGGGCCCCACCCTCTACCACCTTCCCCTACCCGGCGTCGTGCCAAAGGAGAGCGTCCATGACCACTCGCGAGGACATCTGGGACCGCCTGGACCAGGCCCACGCCCTGCCCTACGGCCCGGCCCGCTCCGCCCTGGTGGCCGAGGCGGTGACCTGGGCGGACGCCATCGAGGACGAGGAGGCCGCGGTGGTCACCCGCCTGGAGCTCATCCACGCCTACCAGTGGGGTCGGGAGCACTGGAAGGGGGTGGCCCCCTTCGTGTGGTGCCTGGCCCGCCAGGCCGAGCGCCCCGACCTCTTCCACCACAATCGCCTGTACCACCTCATGTGGAACTACAAGTGGGTCGTGACCGCGGCGGCCGCCAACCCCCGGGTGAGCCTGGAGCAGGTGCGTCTCCTGGAGGACGGCATGGAGTCCTTCTTCCGCTCCCAGGGGGCCTCCATGCACACGGTCCACGGGCAGCGCTACTACGTCGCCGTGGACCTGGGCCTGCCCGATGAGGCGCGCGCCGAGCTCGCCGCCTGGCGCGCCACCCCCCGCGACGAGAACTCCGACTGCGTGGCCTGCGACCCCGAGCGCCAGGTGGGTGCCGCCCGCCGCGCCGAGGACTGGGAGCTGGCCGTGGCCACCGCGGTGCCCGTGCTGCGCGAGGACGTGGGCTGCGGGGAGCAGCCCGCCGGCATGCAGAACCTCGTGCTCCTGCCGCTGCTGGCCTCCGGGCGCCCCCGGGCCGCCTGGGAGGCCCACCTGCGCTCCTACCGCAAGCACCGCGTCAACCCCCGCTACACCGCCCCCATGGGGCGCCACCTGGAGTACCTGGCCCTGTCCGGGCACCTGGTCCGCGGCCTGGAGATCCTGCGCCGCCACGCCTCCTGGACGGCCGACGCCGACGAGGCCGACAGCCTCCAGGTCCTCCTGATCGGCATCGCCCTGGTCCTGCGGGAGGCGGAGCGGGCGGGCCTGGGGCAGGAGCCCCTGGGGGTGGACCTGCCGTCCCACGCCGTGTGGGGCCCGGAGGCGGGGGTCGACGCCGAGGCCACCGTGAGCCGGGCCCGCCAGCAGATCCTGGCCTGGGTGCGCAGCCTGACGGCGGCCTACGACGCCCGTAACGGCAACCCCGTGCTGGGCCGGGACCTGGAGCGGGCCCTGGCCCGTGAGCCCTTCGCCGTGGCCGACTTCACCAGGATCCTGGAGCTCATTAGCCCCTCCGAGCCCCTTCCCGAGGCCGCACCCGTCTCCGACCTGCCCGAGGCCGGTGCCGGTCCTAACGCTGGTTCCGGCAGCTCTGCCAGTCCCGACGCCAATGCCAAGGCTGACGCCGTCCCCGGGGCCTCCGGCGGTACCGACCAGGCTCCTGGCACCGCCGGCCAGGCCCCCAGTACCGCCAACCCGGCCCCCGCCCCCCGCCAGGAGCACGCCGAGCCCTACCCGCCCCTGAGCCTGCCCGTCCTGACCCCGCCCGCCGACGGGCTGGAGGCGGCCACGCGCATCCAGCGCCTCCCCGCCGCCATGACCCTGGAGGCGACCTTCCTCCACCAGCAGGTGCGTGAGCGCGGCCTGCTGCCCGTGGACGAGGAGGGGCTGACGCTCAGGCAGCGGTGCGACCTGGCGATGACGGCGGGGGCCGCGGCCTTCCGGCTGGACGACCCCTACCAGGCCATGGAACGGCGTCGGCAGGCCCTGGTGCTGGCCCAGCAGGAGGCCGAGCAGGATCCGGGGATAGACAGCCGCCTGCACGTCACCTGCGTCGCCCTGTCCTGCCTGCGCTCCGAGAACGCTGCCGCCGAGAGGACCGAGATCACCGGGGTGGACCAGGACGAGGCCCAGAGGATGCAGTACCAGGCCTGGCAGGGCCGGGTAGGGCGCCTCCACCACCTCGCCTCGCGGCTGCGCGCCGACGTCGCCGAGCTGGCCCAGGGCACCCCCGAGGACCGCAGGACCGCAATGAGCGGGCTGGACCACCTCGTCCGGTGCTCCTACCTCCTCAACGACCTCGACCTGGCCGCCGAGGTCCTCCAGCAGGCCGAGGAGCTGGTCCGGGACGTCGAGGCCCGCGGCGAGGACCCCGACGGGATCCTGCGCGACGTCCTGGACCTGGACCGGGTGGCCGTGAGCGCAATGCGCGGTGAGCCCTACCAGGCCTGCCTGCTCGCGGACTCCCTCCTGCGCCGCCACGACCCCTGCCCGGCCTGGCTGGCCCTGGCCGCCCGCGACTCCCTGGGCTGGACCTGCGGCATGTACGGGATGCAGGAGGAGGCCGCCCGCCAGCTCCAGGAGTCGGCCAATATCTCCCTGGCGCTGGACGTGCGGGACTGGGCGACCGAGACCATGGCCAACCTGGCCAACGCGCTCGGGGCCACCGGACGCTTCCTGGAGGCCGCCGAGGTCCTGGAGACGGCCATCGGGCTGCTGCGCGGGCCGGGGCTCCAGCGACGCCGCATGAGGCTCCTGTGGGTCCTGACCCACGTGCTGGACGACCTCAACGAGTACGCGCGCCTGCAGGAGACCAGCCAGGAGCTGGCCGAGCTGGAGCTCGCCACGGGCAACGACAAGGGTGCGCTGGCCGCCTTCGAGCGGGCGGCGCGGGCCTCCTACGAGCTCAAGGAGGCCCACACGGCCGCCGCCCTCTACCAGCGCTGCGCCGACCTGGAGGACCTGGACAGCCCCGGCGGGGCCCTGCGCCGCTCCCGCCTCCTGCGTCGGGCCGCCTTCGCCCTGACCCGCCAGCCCACCACCGCCATGACCCGGGCCCAGCTGCCCCGGGCCCGTGACCTGTGGCAGCTGGGCGCCGACCTGCTGGACCAGGCCTGGGAGCGGCCCTGCGAGGAGGCCGTCCAGGAGCGCGCCGACGCCTACGAGCAGCTCGGGGAGATCCTGTGGTCCGGCACCGAGCTCCAGGAGGCTGGCGGGCACTTCGCGACGGCGGCCAGGCTGTACGCCGAGGTGGGCCGGAGCGAGGACCAGGCCCGGGTGACGGCGCACGTCGCGCGGATCCACGCGATCCTCATCCGGGAGGATCCCGCCACGCACGTGCCCCTGGCCCGCCAGGGGGTCGCCCAGGTGCGCGCCCTGCTGGCCCACCCCCGGTGGGAGGGCAACCCGGCGCTGGAGGACGTGGGCAAGGTCGAGCAGTACCTCGACTCCCTGGAGCCTGCCGGGGCGGGATCCGCCGGGTGAGGCCGGGCTCAGGGGTCCTGCGGCCCGGCACCGGGCTCCGGGGGCCTGCCTGGTCCTAGCTGGCTATCCGGTCCCGGCGTGGCTGCCTGGTCCTGGCTGGCGCCGGAATCGGGGACGGGCCCGGTAGCGGGCTCCTGTCCCCGCGCGCACCCCTGGCAGGCTGTCCCGGCTCGAGGCAGCTGGTCTCGAGCCCGCCTGTCCCCGTGCGCACCCCTGGCAGTGACCCTGGTCTCAGAAGCGGGCTACGACTTGGCGACGGTCCTGGTCGCCGGTAGCGTTCAGCGACGTCAAGGCGTTGACCGACGCCCGGGCCACCGGCCCGGTACCCGAACGTGAGGATCACGAGCCCATGCTCAAGCGAATGTGCTGTCGCCGCTGTCTGTGAGACAGCCGCACACCACGTTCGCCCTGCGCGCCCTGACGCGCGCCTGATCCCCCGAGAGGTGCCCCGTGCACACGTCCACCCCGGACGCCCCTGTACCCGTCGACCGTCCTGCGGGCGCCGACCGCCCGGACGCCCCCGCCGTCGTCCCGCCGGCCCCTGCCGCCCTCCCCGCCCGGGGCACCGGGACACCCGGCGAGAGTCCTGAGGCCCTTGCCGACGCCGCCCCGGACGGGCGCGGCGCCTCCCTCTCCGTGGCCCGCCGCCTGGCCTCCGACCGCTGGGCCGTGGCCGGCGGGGCCGCGGTGGTCCTCACCGCCGTCGTGGCCCTCCTCGCCCCCTGGGTCACCCGGCTCCTGGGCGTGGACCCCTACACCTACCACCTCGACCTCCTGGCACCCTCGGGCCTTCCCGCGGGGGCGCTGGGGGGCGTGAGCGCCGCCCACCTCCTGGGCGTGGAGCCCCAGACCGGGCGCGACCTGCTGGCCATTGTCGTCGAGGGCACCCGCACCTCCTTCACCATAGGCATGGGCGCCACCGCCCTGGCCACGGCCGTGGCCGTCGTCCTGGGTACCTCCGCGGGGTACTTCGGCGGCTGGTGGGACGCCCTGGTGTCGCGCGCCACCGACGTCGTCCTGGGGTTCCCCAGCCTGGTGTTCATGGTCGCCGTCTCCGCTGTGGTCCCGCCCACCGCCAACCGGATCCTGGTCATGGTCCTCATTATCGGCCTCCTGGGGTGGCCGTCGACCGCCCGCGTCCTGCGTGCCCGCACCCTGGCCACCCGCTCCCGGACCTTCGTGCGGGCCTCCCGGGCCATGGGCGCCGGTGAGCTGCACGTCCTGGGCACCCAGGTCCTGCCCAACCTGGTGGCCACCGTCATTGTCCTCACCACCGTCTCCGTGCCCGGCCGGATCACCGCTGAGGCCGCCCTGTCCTTCCTGGGAGTGGGCGTGCCCCCGCCCACACCCTCCTGGGGGCGGTCCATAGGCAGCGCCGTGACCTGGGTGAGTACCGACCCCTGGTACCTCCTGGTCCCCGGGACGGCCCTGTTCGTGGTCACCCTGGCCTTCAACCTGTTCGGCGACGGCCTGCGCGACGCCCTGGACCCCAGGACCGGTGAGTCCCGGTGAGCCGCCTGCGTCCCCTGCTGCGCTCCGTGGCCCAGACCCTCCTGGTCCTGGTCGTCGTCACCTTCCTCACCTTCGCGGTCTTCAGCCTGTGGCCCTCCGACCCGGCCGCCCTGGCCTGCGGACGGCCCTGCACCCCGGCCAACCTGGAGCGTGCCCGCGCCTTCATGGGCTACGACCTGCCCTGGTACACCCAGTTCTGGGACTACCTGCGCGGGGTCGTGGCGGGGCGCTCCTTCGGGCAGGGACCCGGCGCCGTCGTCTGCGCCGCACCCTGCCTGGGCTACTCCTTCCGCCTGTCCGCCCCGGTGACCGACCTCATTGCCGCCCGCCTGCCCGTGACCGCCTCCGTGGCGGTGGGGGCCTCCGTCCTGTGGCTCGTGATCGGCGTGGCCGCGGGCGTCGTCTCCGCCCTGAGGCGGGGCAGCCGCTGGGACCGGGCCATTATGGGCGGCACCGTCCTGGGGGTGTCCGCACCCTCCTACCTGCTGGGGCTGCTGGGCATACTCCTGCTCGGCTTCACCCTGGACGTGGTCCCCGTCTCCGGCTACGTGCCCCTGGCCGACTCCCCCCTGGACTGGGCCTGGCACCTGGTCCTGCCCTGGTGCGTCCTGGCCCTCGTCTCCGCGGCCGTCTACGCCCGCATGGTGCGCGGGGAGGTGCTGGAGAACCTGGGGGAGGACTACGTGCGCACCGCCCGGGCCGTGGGCCTGCCCGAGCGGCAGGTCATAGGCCGGCACGTCATGCGCAACGTCTGCCTGCCGGTGGCCACCTACTTCGCCCTGGACCTGGGCGGCATGCTCGGCGGCGCCGTCATCACCGAGCGGGTCTTCTCCATGCCGGGGCTGGGTGCCCTGCTCATGGACGCCGTCGGCAGCACGGACGTGCCCGTGGTCATGGGCACCACCCTGGTGGCCGCCGCCTTCGTGGTCGTGGCCAACCTGGTGGTGGACGCCCTGGCCGTCCTCATTGACCCCCGCACCGCCTGAGCGGGCCCCGGTGGGGCGACGGCGGCCCCGGCCGCCACCAGCCCGCCGTCCGCTGCTGGCCCCCGCCCGCCGTCCGCCACCGCCAGCCCGCCGCCCGCCCGCACCCGCGCCTCGAGAAGGAGCCAGGCGGCCCCGCCTGCCACCCGCCCGCACCTCCGAGGCCAGGGCCCGCCGACCTGTCGGGCCGCCACCGGCCCGCCCCACCACAAGGAAAGTTAAGGAGACCGACATGTCCCGTCCCGCACCCTCCCGCCGCGCCTTCCTCACCGGCCTGACCTCCCTGACCCTGACCCTGGCCGCCTGCGGTGCGAACTCCCGGGGGACCGCGCCCGCCTCGGGCACCCCCAGCGCGGGCGGCACCCTCTACGTGCTCAGCTCCGACACGGACGTCAACTGGGACCCCGCCCGGAGCCAGTCCCTGGCGGTCACCTCCCTGGGCCTGGTCCACCGCCGCCTGACCACCTGGGAGCTCAGCCCCGGCGGGGAGCCGAGGGTGGTGCCCGACCTGGCCACCGACACCGGTACGGTCTCCGCCGACGGCCTGACCTGGACCTACACCCTCAAGGAGGGGCTGGTCCTGTCCGACGGGACCCCCATCACCTCCGCCCACGTCAAGCACGGCCTGGAGCGCTCCTTCGCCCCGGCCCTGTCCGGCGGCCTGGGCTACCACAAGACCCTGTTGGCGGGCACCAGCGGCTACACCGGGCCCTACGAGGGCGCCCACCTGGACTCCGTCGCCACCCCGGACGAGCGGACTGTCGTCCTCACCCTGGCCCGCCCCTACGAGGACTGGCCCTGGATCGTCTCCACCCCGGCCTTCGCCCCCGTCCCCGAGGGCGACGACCCGGCCACCTACACGCGCAACCCCCTCGCATCGGGTCCCTACGTGGTCAGCGAGTACAAGCAGGGGGTCTCGGTGACGTTGAGTCGTAATGAGCACTGGTCGGCTGCTACCGACGCGGTCCGGCTCGGCCTGCCCGACACGGTCGTCTTCTCCCTGGGGCAGGACGAGGACACCGTCAGCCAGCGCCTCATCGCCGACTCCGGGGACGACCGCCACGCCTTCAGCGCCCAGCTGCTCACCGCCTCCAAGCTCGCCCAGGTCAGCGCGGACCCCTCCGCCTCCGCCCGCCTGGCCACCTCCGACCCCGGACCGCTGCTCTACCTGGCGGTCAACACCGAGCGGGTCACCGACCCGGACGTGCGCCGGGCCATTGCCTACGCGGTGGACAAGGCCGCCGTGCAGCAGGCCCTGGGCGGCGAGCTCGGCGCCGGCGTCGCCACGACCTACATCACCCCCGGTATCCCCGGGCGCGAGGAGTACGACCTCTACCCGCGGGACACCACCCGGGCCACCTCGCTCCTGGCCGGCAAGCAGGTGCCCGAGCTGGTGCTCCTGACGCAGAACAACGAGGCCCGCCTGGCGGTCGCCCAGGCCGTGCAGCAGGCCCTGAGCGAGGTGGGACTGACGGTGCGGCTGGACCCGCAGTCCTCGGACGCCTACTCCCAGCGCGCCACCCAGGGGGACGGCTCCTCCTACGACCTGGCCGTCGTCTCCTGGAACCCCGACTACCCCAGCGCCAACGCCAATATCCAGCCCCTGTACGCCTCCTCGGAGATCGGCGGCGGCGGGTACAACGTCTCGCGCTACTCCGACGCCGAGGTGGACCGGCTCATTGCGGAGGCCACCGCGGAGCCCGACGCCGTCGAGGCCGGTCGGAAGTGGGCGGCCCTGGACCGGCGCATCGCCCAGGACGTGCCCGCGGTGCCGCTCGTCAACCGCCGCAACTCCTTCCTGCGCGGCTCACAGGTCGCCGGCTTCTTCGTCAACCCCTTCCCGGCCTACCCCGACTACCTCGTGGTGGGGGTGGGGGCCTGATGGGCCGGGGGACCGGCGCCCCGGCCGGACGCGGTGCTCACGGCACGGGGCCGGGTGGTGCCGACCCGGGTGGGGCCCCTGCCTCTGCCCCCGCCCCGGCGCTGAGCCTGCGCGGCCTGGGGGTCGTCTTCGCGGGCGCCAGCGCCCCGGCCAGCGCGGACGTGGACCTGGACCTGGTGCCCGGCCGCGTGCTGGCCCTGGTGGGGGAGTCCGGGTCGGGCAAGTCCGTCACCGCCATGGGCGCCCTCGGGCTCCTGGCCCCCACCGCCCGCGTCACCGGCTCCGCCGTCCTGTACGGGCCCGGGTCCCCCACCGGCTCGGCCGGGTACGGGCACCAGGATCCGTCCGGGTCTGGGGCCGGGCGCGGGGCGGGTACCGAGCTGGTCGGGGCGCCGCGCCACGTCCTTGACGACGTGCGCGGGCGCCTGGTGGGCACGGTCTTCCAGGAGCCGGCCACCGCCCTGGACCCCCTGGGGACCATAGCCTCCCAGATCGGGGAGGCGGTGCGCGCCCACACCCGCGCCACCCGCCACCAGGTGGGCCAGCGGGTCCGCTCCCTGCTGGGGCGCGTGGGCCTGGGGGCGGGGGAGCAGGTCGAGCGGATCGCCCGCTCCTACCCCCACCAGCTCTCCGGCGGCCAGCTCCAGCGTGCCTGCATCGCCCTGGCCATGGCCTGCGACCCCCCGGTCCTGGTCGCCGACGAGCCCACCACGGCCCTGGACGTCACCGTGCAGGCCGGGATCCTGGACCTGCTGCGCTCCCTGACCAAGGAGGGCACCGCCGTCCTGCTCATTACCCACGACATGGGGGTGGTGGCCGACGTGGCCGACACGGTCGTCGTCATGCGCCACGGCCGCGTGGTCGAGCGCGGCGGCGTGCGCCAGCTGTTCGCCTCCCCCCGCCACCCCTACACCCGTGAGCTGCTGGCGGCCGTGCCCCGCCTGGACTCCCTGCGCCAGGAGGGGACCAGTGCGGCGGCCCGTGCGCCCCGTCCCCCGGTCGCTGCGGTGCCGCCGGACGGGGCCCGTCCCCCGGTCGTGTCGGCGGGCCGCCCGCGCCCGCCCGGGCCGGGGCCGGTGTCCGCTCCGGGGCCGGAGCCCGGGCCGGGGTCAGTACCCGGGTCGGGGCCGGCGCCCAGGCTGGAGCCGTCGCTGGCGCCCGAGCCGCTGGTGCGTGTCCGGGACCTGGACGTGGTCTACCGCAGCGGGAGGCGCCGCGTGCACGCGGTGCGTGGCGTCAGCCTGAGCATCGCCCCCGGGGAGGTCCTGGGGCTGGTAGGGGAGTCGGGGTCGGGCAAGTCCACGCTCGCCGGGACCCTGACCGGGCTGGTGCCCGTGGCCGCGGGCAGCGTGCGGGTGGGCGGCACCGAGGTGGCCGGGGCCCGGCGTCGGGTCTTGGCACCGGTGCGCCGGACCACCGGCGTGGTCTACCAGGACCCCGCCTCGTCCCTGAACCCGCGCCGTCGGGTGGGGGCCTCCGTGGCCGAGCCCCTGGTGGTGCACGGAGGCTACGACGCCGCGGCCCGGCGCGCCCGGGTGCGTGAGCTGCTGGAGGCGGTGCGCCTGCCGGCCGCCTACGCGCAGCGCTACCCCCACGAGATGAGCGGCGGGCAGCGTCAGCGCGTGGCCATAGCCCGGGCCCTGGCCCTGGGACCGCGCCTGGTCGTCGCCGACGAGCCCACCAGCGCCCTGGACGTCTCGGTGCAGGCGGTGGTCCTGGACCTCCTGCGCCACCTGCAGCAGGAGCTGGGCTTCGCCTGCCTGTTCGTCTCCCACGACCTGGCCGTGGTGGACGCGGTGGCCGGGCGCACAGTGGTCCTCCAGGCCGGGCGGGTGGTGGAGGAGGGGGCGACGGCGCAGGTCCTGGCCGCGCCCCGCCAGGAGTACACCCGCCGCCTGGTGGCGGCCGTCCCACTGCCCGACCCGGTCCTCCAGGCCGGACGCCGCGAGCGCCGCCTGGCCGCCTGACCTCTCGGCTCCCTTACAGGGGACATCCAGGTCGGTAAGCATACTGGGCGTACGTGAGCATTGTGACGACGTCGTTTGTGCAGGCCACCGCCCATGTAGCCGGAGGTGCCCTCGTCGCGGGTGCCCTTTTGCTGACCTGGCTGGCACGGCGTCGCGCCCACCGGGGTCCGGGGTCGGCTCGGGACGCTCCCGGAGCCGGTGGCCTGCGCGGCCGTCTGACCCGGCTGCTCCCTCGGACTCGGCTCCGTGCCCTGGCGGGCCTCCTCGGATCCCTGCTGGTGGTGCTCCTGGTGCAGGGACTAGTCGCTGTCGCCTTCGCGGCCCGGCTCAACGCCTCCATGCAGTTCGCCCTGACCGCCGGTGACGTGTGGTCCATTGTGAGCTCCGGCAGGGACTCCTCCGAGCCCGCCGTCCTCAGTCCTCGCCCGGCATCCCCGGCGTCGTCCAACCCGGTGGTCCCCGGCCCGAGCGCAGCCACGCAGTCCACTGACGCGGACAAGGTTACCTTCACCCCGGCTGCCAACGGGTTCGTCAAGGCCACCGTCACCGGTGCCCGTAGTGGGGTGACCGGGGACATCTGGGCGTGGCTCCCTCCGGGCTACAACGCGCAGACCGCCAGCCGCTACAAGGTCGTGGAGTTCCTCCACGGTGCACCCGGCGCCCCCGACGGAGTGGTCAAGACCTTTGACCCTGTCAGGAACTACGCCGACAAGATGCTCCGCGGTGAGATCGCCCCCGCCGTGCTCGTGGCCCCCTCCCTCAACGCGGAGGGCCGTCAGCTCACCGAGCCCGACTGCGCGGACTTCGTGGGCCACGCCCAGATGGAGACCTGGACGACGCGGGACGTACCCGCGATCGTGGCCGCCAGCCTGGGCACCAGCACCAGTCGGCAGGACTGGGCGATTGCCGGCCTGTCCTCGGGCGGGTACTGCGCCCTGTGGAGCGGGATCATGCACTCCCAGACCTACTCCACCGTCCTGGCCATGTCAGCCTACGACGTCCCCTCGTTGGGGGGCCTGGGCAGCTCGGCGGACCTGCGCCGCCGGAACACCCTGACCACCCTGATCGCCGAGCACCCGCACAACCCGCTGCGTATCTGGGTCATGGGGGCCTCCGATGACGTCGAGGCCGGTGACCTGGCTACCCGCCTGCCTCTGGTGGCGCCCCACACGGACCTGGTCACCGGCTCCGTCCCCCGTAGCGGTGGGCACTCCTGGTCCCTGTGGAGCAGCCAGATGCCGGTGGCCCTGGCCTGGTGGCATCAGGGTGGGGGCAGCCCCGGTGGGGACGGGAAGGACGTCGACGCCACCACCGGCAGCAACGTGGACCCGCCCTCCTTCAGGGAGCGTGCGCTCAAGACCCTCACCGGCATCCAGGGCCCGGGTCTTATGACGGGGGTGTGCCTCCTGGCCGGGGGACTGGGGCTCCTGGCCGTCTCCCGCTGGCGTCGGCGGGGCCGGGAGGCCTACGGGGCGCGCTTCTCCCACCGGGGCGTCAGGGCGGGGGCCTTCGCCCTCGAGGCCCTCCTACGAGGGATGGTCCTGGCGGCGTCGGGCGTGGCGGCAGCCCTGGCCCTAGGGCTCCTGGCCAACCGTGACGGCAACTTCTACACCACCTGGGCCGTAGCCTGGGGCGAGCTGGCCCCCATCCTGTACCAGTAACCGGGGCCTGCGCAGGTCTTGCCCAGGGCAGACGCCAGGGAGCCGGGCCCTGGCCGCGTCGCAGGCATCTGGCGGACAGGGGCAAGGCTGGGACCAGGGCCCCGGGGCCGCGCCCCGCCAGGAGTACACCCGCCGCCTGGTGGCGGCCGTCCCGCTGCCCGACCCGGTCCTCCAGGCCGGACGCCGCGAGCGCCGCCTGGCTGCCACCTGCTGAGCGCGTCTCAGCTCCGTCTCGACGGCTCAGGGGCCGGCGGGCGCCCGCTCACCGCCAGCCCCTCCTGCAGAGCGGTCACCTGGGCGCTCAGAGCCGCGACCTGGGCGCTCAGGGCTGCGACCTGCGCCCGTGTGGCCGCCTCCTCCTCGGCGTTCTCCTCGGTCACCAGGGAGACCACCCAGGAGGCCAGGGTCGCCGTGACCACACCAATGAGGGCGACCCCGGCCACCATGAGGACCGTGGCGATACCGCGCCCCGTGGTCGTCAGCGGGGACAGGTCCCCGTAGCCCACCGTGGAGACCGTCGCCAGGGACCACCAACAGGCGTCCTCGAAGGTGGTGATGGACGCCCCCGGGGCCTTCCGCTCGGTGTCCAGCACCGCCAGGGCCGAGACGAGTACCAGCAGCAGGACGCTGCCGGCGGTGTAGGTGGTGATCCGCCCCCGCAGGGCCGTCCCGGGGCCGCGGTGCAGGACGCTGACCAGGGCGATGAGCCGCAGCAGGCGCAGGGGGCGCAGCACCGGCAGCAGGACCGCGGCCAGGTCCAGCAGGTGGTGGAGGAACCAGCGTCCCCGCTCCGGGGCCAGGTACAGGCGGGCGGCGTAGTCGACGGCGAACAGGGCCCACACGACGTCCATGACCACCTCGGCGTACAGGCGCCGGGTCCCGTGCAGGTCGGCCAGCACCTCCCAGGCGTAGGCGCCCAGGAAGAGCAGGGCCGCGGCCGCCATCGGCCACTCGGTCAGGTGCTCCCAGCTGCGCAGACGCTCTGAGGCAGGACGGACGGACATAACACGGATCCTAGGGCCCGTCCCGGTCACGTGCAGGGCCCGCTAGGGGCACCCCTGTGCGGTCCGGGGACGACGCGGGCCGCGGCCGTCCCCCACGTCCGTGGCGGGGCGCGAGGCCAGCGTCTGCTCCCGGCTGATCGCCGACGCCGGTCCCCACGTCCGTGGCGGGGCGCGAGGCCCAGGGTGCCTGTCAGGAGCCGGGTTCCACCTGGTGGCGGCCCACGCCCAGAGCGTCCGTCAGATGCTCGCCAGGAGCCGGGAGATCCGCTGGAGGCTGACCTTGCGGCTGGTCCCCAGGGTCTGGGCGAACAGGCTCACCCGCAGCTCCTCGACCATCCACCGGGCCTCCTCCAGCACCTCCTGGCGGTGGGCGTCCGGGGGCAGCGCGGACGCCCGCGCCCGGGCGGCCTCCACCAGGTCCACGGCCTGACCCACCTGGTAGGACAGGGCCGCGTCCTGGGCGGCGGCGCCCGGGGAGGAGGCCGCCCGCTCCACCCGCACGGCCAGGGCGGACAGGAACCGCGGCAGGTGCGCCAGCTCCTCGGTGGGCGTGGAGACCACGAACCCCGGGTACACCAGCTCGGCCACGTGCTCACGCACCTCCTGGAGGGTGGCGAGCAGGGTCAGGGAGGTGTGCTCCCCCACCGCCTGCTCCACCCGGCGCACCGCCTGGAGGGTGCGCACCACCATGACCGCGAGCCGGTAGACCTCGTCCTCCAGGTGCTGACGTACCCAGGCCACGAGGTCCTCGAAGACCGCCTGCTCGCGCACCTGCGCCAGGGGGCGGCCGGCCTGGTCGGCCCACCGGGAGGCTACGCTGCGGGCCGCCGCGAGCTGGAGGTCGGCCACCAGCTCCGGGGTGCTGCGGTACGGGGAGGCGGCCAGGACCAGGGCCTCGTCCCCGCTCCACCGGCTGCTCACCCGCCCGGGTGGCAGGACCGTGCGCGCCAGTGCCAGGGCCGTCACCCCCGCCCCGTGCTCCCGCTCCTGGGACCCGGCGTCGGGCAGGATGGTCAGGTCCGCACCCAGAGGCGCCTGCCCGGTACGGCTACCCGGTGCCGACCCAGTGGCGCCCACCGTCCTCCCGGGCCCCGGGTTCTTCCCAGGTCCCTTCCCGGGATCCGGGTCTCTCCCGGGCCCGGATCCCTTCTTGGGGCTCTGGGGGCCGGGCCCCTTCCCGGGGCCGGGTCCGCCCGTGGAGCCCGCGTCCGGTCCCGGGATGCTGGCGGGACGCTCCTGGGCGTCGGGGCGCAGACGAGCCGCCCCGCCGCAGGCCACCAGCGTGGGGTAGCCGCGCACCACCAGGCCCGCCGCCCCCGTGGACTCCACGGTGGCCGGGATGGTGGAGGCCTGCGGGCCCTCCAGCCCCGGTACCCCGGTGGGCCAGTTGGTCAGCCCCGCGCGCTCGGCCAGGCCCGTGCGCAGGCCGGCTCCCGCGCCCCGCCCCGCACCGGGGACATCCCCGGGGCCCACCTGCCCCGGCCGCCCGGCCCCGTGACCGCCCCGG
>ERZ773099.862-NODE-862-length-23546-cov-17.468562_pt1 | contig 23546 bp, 21 predicted proteins | sample MGYA00511120_ERZ773099 | MGnify/ENA primary metagenome ERZ773099 (study PRJEB29015, sample SAMEA2738012) | human oral metagenome | biome: human oral; feature: human-associated habitat; material: dental | place: China | collected 2104 ...
AGGGAAGAGCCTTCCTACGCCGGTATGATCCGGATCAGGTTCTACGGTCGGGGGTTTCCCCCTCTCAGCTCTCGTCGAGCTCCCGTGGCACTCAAGCGAGGATAGTCACTTGGTATTCATCGCGCTACTCGTGCAGGTGAGGGCCGCTATGGGGGCCCTCACCCGTGCCGCCGTCGCCCAGGACGCCGCGCTCGGCGCGACGCAGGAGGTAGTGGCGATTCACGAAGGCTGCTCCCACGATGAACACAATCCACACCAGCGAGTAGACGAGGCCGGGGCGCGTGTCGTCCCAGGCAGCCAGAATGGCTCCCATGCAGCCCATGAACGCCAGGACCACCCACGCGCCGAGCGCGCCGCCGGGGGACTTGAAGCGCGAGGCCTTGTGCAGCTCCGGGCACTTACGCAGGTAGACCAGGTAGGACACGACGATGACGACCCACACGCCCATGAAAAGGGTTGCCGACACGGAGGTGACCAGCGTGAATGCCCCCGAGATCGAGCCGCCCATGCCCATGATGATGATGCCGGAGAGCAGGCACACGCAGGACAGGAACAGGGCGTTGAGGGGCACGTGGTGCTTGGAGAGGCGCGCGAAGATGCTGGGTGCCTGCTCCTGGCGGGCCAGTCCGTAGAGCATGCGCGACGTCGAGTAGATGCCCGAGTTCGCGCTTGAGGCCGCCGAGGAGAGAACCACCAGGTTCACGATCGTCGCGGCGGCGCCGAGGCCGGTCAGGGAGAACATGGTCACGAAGGGGGAGGAGTCCGGGCTCACCTGGTCCCAGGGGGTCACCATCATGATGGCCGCGAGGGCGGCGACGTAGAAGAGCATGATGCGCACGGGAATGGAGTTGACGGCCTTGGGCAGCGTGTTGTCCGGGTCGTCGGTCTCGGCGACCGTGGTTCCCACCATCTCGATGCCGATGAAGGCGAAGAGGGCGATCTGGAAGCCCCCCAGGAAGCCGGTGAATCCGTTCGGGAAGAATCCGCCGTGACTCCACAGGTTCGACACCGCCGCAGCGGTTCCTGCCTCGTCGACTGTTCCCATGGCGACCATCGTGAAGCCGACGATCACGAGAGCGATAATGGCGATGATCTTGATGAGGGCGAACCAGAACTCCGTCTCTCCGAAGGCCTTGACCGTCATCGCGTTGAGGCCGAAAAGGAGCAGCGTCGTTAAGCAGATGGGGATCCACGCGGGCAGGTCAGGCCACCAAAAGCGCGCGTAGCCCGTGATGGCGACCATGTCGGCGACGCCTGTGACGACCCAGCACGCCCAGTACGTCCACCCGGTCACGAAGCCGGCCCAAGGGCCGATGAGGTCGCGCGCGATGTCCGCGAAGGTCGCGTACTTGCGATCCGAGAGCAGCAGCTCGCCGAGCGTGCGCATGAACAGGAACAGGACCGCGCCGATGATCATGTAAACCAACAGGATCGAGGGCCCCGCGACCGAGATCGTCTTACCCGAGCCCATGAACAGGCCCGTGCCGATTGCGCCGCCAATGGCGATCAGCTGAATGTGGCGGTTTTTCAGCGTTCGCTGAAGCTTTTCACCGCCCTCTTGCCGGGGCTCGCCGTGTACGACTGGCTCACTGCTCATGCGTATTCCTTTCCGCAGATGCCGCCCATAGGCTACGTTTTGCGCGGTTTTTGCGCGCACTCGCGATGCGCTTGACTACCCAACGCTACCGCAACGGCCCGCTCGCGTTCGAGTCCAGGTGTCGCATGGCACGCGGCGCGCGCCCCCGGGCGGCACGCATCCAGGCGGCACGCACTCCGGCGAATCGTCAACAAGTCAAGCCCACGCGCGAGCCGTCGGCACGCGCCGCCGGGAGACACATGCACTCCCCCCGTTCGGTCGCAAACCACCCGTTGGGGAGCAATGCACCCGTTCGGTCGCAAACCACCCGAACAGAAGGGGTGCATTGCCCACCGATCGGGTGCAGCGCACACCGATCGGGTGCGGGACCCTCCCCCACAAGCCCAAGCGCGGACGCGAGCGTGAACACCACCAGGGTGTACGACGATCAGCGGTACCGAGCTAAAAACCACCCCCGTGGCTTCACAGCCACGGGGGTGTCGCACGGATGTCACGCCAACGGGCGCAGCCCACCGGCCTCGGCAAGCAAACTCAACGGCCCTCGAGGTAGCCCTTGGCGGCGGCCAGGACCTGGTCCCACATGCCGACCGCATCCTCGTAGGCCTGGCGAGCCACGGCCTCGTCGTCGGAGACCGACGCCAGACCCGACTCCTCGACGTGAATGCCGACGCCGCCGCGCTCCTCGGAGAGGGAGACCTCGACGCGCGTCGCGTATTCGTCCGGCAGCTCGTCGTCGGCGAGCGGGTACCAGCGGAAGGCGACGACGTCCATGGGGTCCTCGTCGGCTTTCTCGATCAGCCAGTCGCCGGCGTCGGGATCGCTCACGCGATAGAGCCCGTCGTCCCCGAGGCTCACCTCATGGTCGCCCAGCGGGCCGTCATTGACCCACCAGCCAGGCTCCGACACGAGCGCCCAAGCGGCCTCAATGTCGCAGTCCACGACCACGTCGGTCTCGACGCGGTCCAGGTCGTCCTCAACGTCGGCGTCAGAAGTCATGTCGTAGATACTCATACATCAACGGTACCGGGTCGGGCGCGCCCCGGCACGCGAACGGGGTCACAAAACGACCTCCGATCTGGGATCGGATACAACGAGGCCGTGGCTGGCTCCGCCGGGAATGCAGAGTCCACCACGGCCTCGGACGGCGAAGCGCGCTCAGGCCAGGCGCGTGATCCGGTAGCGCCAGTCGACCGGACCGACCTCGAGGGTCTCGACGCGGTAGTGCTGCTCGGAGTCTTGCAGGTGAGCGAAGAGCGGCTCGGGCTGGTGGGGCGCGCAGATCTGAATGTTCTCGCCGACGGGCAGGTTATCGACCGCGGCGAAGAGGACCGCGTGGCGCACAACGCGGGGGATCGAGTGGATGACGAGTTCGTCCGCGCCGGGGCGGTGGATGACGCCGGCGCCTCCCGCGTGGACCTTGCCGTGGCCGTGTCCGTGGCCGCCGCCGTGCCCGTCGCCGTGCCCGTGGCCACCGCCGTTGCCGCCGCAGCCGCACCCCCCGGCGGTGGAAGCGATGGGCTCGGCCGCCATCTCGAAGGGGCGCTCGACGGGTTCGCCGTGGCCGCCGCAACCGCAGCCGTCGGGGGCCTGCTCAATGCCGGGCGCCTGCTCGACGGGTGCCTGCGTCGAGGCGTCGGGGCGCGCGGCGTCGGCCTTCTTACCCTCGCCGCCGCAGCCGCAGCCGCAGCTGCCGTCGTTGGAGGGGACGGTGTTGGCGTCGACGAGCTTGAACATCTGACGATCGGTCATGTCTCTTCCTTACATTCTTAGGCCCTCGGCGGGCCTTTGGGTGAGCCTTATCCAGTGTAGGCGCGCCTCAGGGGTGCCCGCGCGTTCACTTGATGAGGAACTCGGCCTCGACCTCGACGCTGACGTTGAGGGGCAAAGCGGCCACGCCGACGGCACTGCGCGCGTGCTGGCTGCCGAAGATATCGCCGAAGAGTTCCGAGGCTCCGTTGATGACGCCGGCCTGCCCGTAGAAGTCGGGGCGCGAGGACACGAAGCCCACCACTTTGACGACGCCCGCGAGGTTGTCGACGCCGCCCGCGACGGCGGCGGCAGCAGCCAGGGCGTTGAGGGCACACGCGCGCGCGGCATCCTTGGCGTCCTCGGGGTCCGCGCCGTCTTCGCCGACCGCGCCAATGCACACGGGTTCGCCGTCGACGACGGGGATCTGGCCGGAGGTGCGCACGACTCCGCGGTCGACGACGGCGGGCACGTAGGCGGCGACGGGCGCGGCGACGGCGGGCAGTTCGATGCCGAGTTCGGCGAGCTTCTGTGAGGGGAGCATGGCAGTTCCTTTCGTGTTCATCGACGAGGCCGGGGCTTCGTCCGTTGACACCAGTCTAGTTGGGCGTAGCCTGGCTCCTCCTGCGAGCACCCAAGGTTCGGCCACGTGCAGGAAGCATGAGCTCCTTGACATCTTGCGAGTCGTCTCTATAGAGTACCGAGAGGACTTGCCAATCGGTAGGGAGGAATCGTGACCGACTTTTCTATCAACGAAGAGCAGATTAGCGCCGTGGCAACGAAGCTGAGCGAGACCGAGGAGGGCTTCGCGGGGAAGAGTTTGCCGAGCGCGGCTGGGGCGGGATTTGGCTCCTTTGCGCTGATGCTCACACACTTTGCTTTCTCCGCCAAGATCGCCGAGCGCGGCAAGACCATTAGGTCCTGGCACGCCTCGACCGACGCGGCCCTGCACGACACGGCAAAGCACTCCGAAGAACACGATCAGGACTGGGCAAGCGTGTTCCGTGCCGATCGCGGCAAGTCACTGTAGGAGAGGGAACGATGCCCGGATACTTTGAATCACAGATCAACGACGTCCCCGGAAACGCCGACTCCCTCGCCACGCTCGCCACCAATTGGGACACCTACGGCAAGGACTGCGACGGCTTCGCCGACGACGTGATGGCCTCGGGACACCTGGCCCCCGACTGGGCGGGTGAAGCACGCGACGCGTTCAACGAATCGCTTGAGCGCCAGAGGAACCGCTACATCAACCTGGGGGGCGATTGCACGACGGCGTCCTCGTCGATCAGCGTCTACGAGGGGGCGGTACGCTCGGGGCAGAGCTACGTCGAGAACCTTCGCTATCAGGCGTCCAAGCTCGACGAAGAGGTAGACAAAGCGCCCCTGCCCCTGCGCCCACTGGTTCAACTCAAATGCCTGCCCGAAGCGAACACCCTCGTGTCTGCGGCGCACGCTCGCATCGAGTCCGTCAAGCAGGCCGCCAAGACGTGTGCGCAGGACCTCGCGCGCATTGCGCACATCGAGCCCGTCCAGGTGGACGACAAGGGCAACCCCCTGGATGGCGGGCAGATGGGGCAGCTCACGCCCGGCGACTTCGAAAACATTCAAGCCGACCTGGAGGCGCTCAAGAACGGGACGTTCAACTGGGAGGGAATGAGGCAGGGGCAGATCGGTGACTGCTACTTCCTGGCCTCCATGGCCGCCATGGCCCAAACACCCGAGGGGCAAAGGAGGCTCGCCTCCATGATCACCCCCCACTACGACGAGAACGGCAACGTGGACGGCTACCTCGTCCAGCTCCCGGCCGACCCCGCTGATCCCAACGCGTCACCGGCGCGCGAGGTCTTCGTGCACAGCAAGTACATCAACGGCGCCACACAGGACGGACGCGTGGGCGCTTATTCGATCCTGGAGGCCGCCTGGGGACAAAATCACCCCGGAGGCTCAAACAGCTCCGACAACACCCCTCCAGGCATAGGTGGCGGCTGGCCATCCAACTCTTTCAATGTCCTGACCGGGAAGCCCGCCACCGTATTGCACCCAACCGGAAGCACGGGCGGGTACAGCACGATGGAACGAGCACAGATAGCTGCCGCTTCGCAACAGCATCGACCCATGGTGGCCTCCACCGTCGAAACTGGCGCCAACTACACCGACGGAATGGCTTCAGTTGACGCGACGGTCAATGGGCAACCCACTCAAATCAAGCTCTACCACGCGCACGCGTACACCGTGGTTTCTGCCGACGCGAACGGGGTAACCCTGTGCAATCCGCACGGTAGCAACCCCACCCCTTCGGGTGTAGACGCGCCCGCCAACTTCACCCTGTCCTGGGAGGAGTACGAGAGGTACTACGGCAACACGGCGATCGGACAGCGATAGGCCATGCGCGCTATTTCCCCATTCGTACGCGCCATCGCGTCCACCTGCATGGCGGCGGCAGTCCTGCTCACGGCGTGCCTCCCGACGCCCCTCGCGCCGAGCCCGAGTCCTTCACCAACCGTCCCCACCACGTCACCCGCCCCCACCGCGGATCCGACACCCGAACCATCACCCACGAGGAGCACACCCATGCAAGCCTGCAACGGACACATCACCACCGTCGACGAAACAGGACAATTGTCCCTTGGAAAGGACCACACCAAGCCCAACTTCGCCATCTACAACGTCGGCATCAAAGACGGCGTCATGCGCGCCTACATCATAGGCGGATGGGGCGACGGCTCCGCTGGCTGGATCGACAGCTTTCTCTACGCCGGCGAGCCGCAGCACGTCCCCACCATCGGCACGTTCACCCTCCTCGACGTCACCCCGGCACGCTCAGTTGACGGTCACGGCTCGGCCACCCTGTGCTTCGAACCCGACCCCGACTTCGAGGCCTCCGACAGGAACTGAAGCCTCGTGAAGTATCGACACGCAGCGACGACATCAGCAACGCCAACACCCACAACCTGCACTGAACAGTAGGCACGGCGAGCGGGGTTGCGACGGTCGGATTACCCCGTATGCGCTCTGGGGTGTTCTTGACTTCTTGTGTGTCGTCTCTATAGAGTACCTGGTGAAGTTGCCAATCGGTAGGGAGGGATCGTGGCGGACTTTTCTATCAACGAAGAGCAGATTGACGCCGTGGCGAAGAAGCTCAGCGAGACCGAGGAGGGCTTCGCGGGGAAGAGTTTGCCGAGCGCAATCGGCTCGGGAGAATTCGGCTCTTTCCCGCTGATGCTCACATACCTCGGCTTCGCCGCCAAGATCGCGCAGCGCGGCGCGACTATCAAGTCCTGGCACGCCTCGACCGACGCGGCCCTGCACGACACGGCAAAGCACTCCGAAGAACACGATCAGGACTGGGCAAGCGTGTTCCGTGCCGATCGCGGCAAGTCACTGTAGGAGAGGGAACGATGCCCGGATACTTTGAATCACAGATCAACGACGTCCCCGGAAACGCCGACTCCCTCGCCACGCTCGCCACCAATTGGGACACCTACGGCAAGGACTGCGACGGCTTCGCCGACGACGTGATGGCCTCGGGACACCTGGCCCCCGACTGGGCGGGTGAAGCACGCGACGCGTTCAACGAATCGCTTGAGCGCCAGAGGAACCGCTACATCAACCTGGGGGGCGATTGCACGACGGCGTCCTCGTCGATCAGCGTCTACGAGGGGGCGGTACGCTCGGGGCAGAGCTACGTCGAGAACCTTCGCTATCAGGCGTCCAAGCTCGACGAAGAGGTAGACAAAGCGCCCCTGCCCCTGCGCCCACTGGTTCAACTCAAATGCCTGCCCGAAGCGAACACCCTCGTGTCTGCGGCGCACGCTCGCATCGAGTCCGTCAAGCAGGCCGCCAAGACGTGTGCGCAGGACCTCGCGCGCATTGCGCACATCGAGCCCGTCCAGGTGGACGACAAGGGCAACCCCCTGGATGGCGGGCAGATGGGGCAGCTCACGCCCGGCGACTTCGAAAACATTCAAGCCGACCTGGAGGCGCTCAAGAACGGGACGTTCAACTGGGAGGGAATGAGGCAGGGGCAGATCGGTGACTGCTACTTCCTGGCCTCCATGGCCGCCATGGCCCAAACACCCGAGGGGCAAAGGAGGCTCGCCTCCATGATCACCCCCCACTACGACGAGAACGGCAACGTGGACGGCTACCTCGTCCAGCTCCCGGCCGACCCCGCTGATCCCAACGCGTCACCGGCGCGCGAGGTCTTCGTGCACAGCAAGTACATCAACGGCGCCACACAGGACGGACGCGTGGGCGCTTATTCGATCCTGGAGGCCGCCTGGGGACAAAATCACCCCGGAGGCTCAAACAGCTCCGACAACACCCCTCCAGGCATAGGTGGCGGCTGGCCATCCAACTCTTTCAATGTCCTGACCGGGAAGCCCGCCACCGTATTGCACCCAACCGGAAGCACGGGCGGGTACAGCACGATGGAACGAGCACAGATAGCTGCCGCTTCGCAACAGCATCGACCCATGGTGGCCTCCACCGTCGAAACTGGCGCCAACTACACCGACGGAATGGCTTCAGTTGACGCGACGGTCAATGGGCAACCCACTCAAATCAAGCTCTACCACGCGCACGCGTACACCGTGGTTTCTGCCGACGCGAACGGGGTAACCCTGTGCAATCCGCACGGTAGCAACCCCACCCCTTCGGGTGTAGACGCGCCCGCCAACTTCACCCTGTCCTGGGAGGAGTACGAGAGGTACTACGGCAACACGGCGATCGGACAGCGATAGGCCATGCGCGCTATTTCCCCATTCGTACGCGCCATCGCGTCCACCTGCATGGCGGCGGCAGTCCTGCTCACGGCGTGCCTCCCGACGCCCCTCGCGCCGAGCCCGAGTCCTTCACCAACCGTCCCCACCACGTCACCCGCCCCCACCGCGGATCCGACACCCGAACCATCACCCACGAGGAGCACACCCATGCAAGCCTGCAACGGACGTATCACCACCGTTGACGAAACCGCACAGTTGGCCCTTGGAAAGAACAACACCAAGCCAACCTTCGTCATCTCCAAGGTCGGCATCGAAAACGGCGTCATGTACGCCGCGATGATAGGCGGATGGGGCGACGGCTCCGCTGGCTGGATTGACGGCCGCCTCTACGCCGGCGAGCCGAGGCACGTCCCCTCCATCGGCACGTTCACCCTCCTCGATGTCGCCACCGCACAAACTGCGTACGGCCACGGCTCGGCTACCTTGTGCTTCGAACCGGACCCCGACTTCGAGGCCTCCGACAGGATCTAAGAGAACGCATGACGCGCACACACCACCACCCCACACGTGTAGCAGTAGCCACACTCGCGGGACTATCCCTCCTCCTCGGTGCCTGCGCGCCCACCACCCCACAGGCAGACCCAACCCCCACGCCGACTGCCTCGTCACCTGCCCCAGCACCAACGCAGACGGCCACAAACGGGTGCCCGGGCTATCTCCTCGCCATGGAAGAGAACGTCCTCTTCCATCCACGCACCCGGAACACCAATCCGGAGTACTACTTTGTACGCATCGATCAGGCAGCTCACTCAAAGCGGACGACGCTCATGGGCGGTTCTTCGGATAGCTCTCCGACCCAGCCCGGCTCCCTCGTCAACCAAGAGATCACTATCGGAGAATCCGTCGTATCCGATGGCGTCGGCACATTCACCCTGCTCGACATCGCCCCGAACAGCAGCGACACCTCGCCAAGGCGCATCACCTTCTGCTTCGAGGCCGACCCGACCCTCGACCTCAACATGGACGAGATAGATAGATTCAACGCACGCTGACCCTTCCCTCATCGACGAGGCCGTGGCCCCTCCCGCTCGTGAGTGGCTCCCGGGCGCACGCTCCCGTTGCGGACGCGACTGTGCCCCGCGCGTCGACGAACACGCGGGGCACAGCTATTGGGGTGTCAGTTTCCACCGACGGCTGCGGTCACTCCGATTGTCGGGCCCGGTCCGTGGGACGGGGCCTCACCGGCTGCCAGGTGTAACCGCCCGTCGCACCTGACTGCCGATCGGAGGAGCCGTCAGTTCTGGGGCGCGGCCGGGGGCTGACCGCCCTGGCCGCCGGGGCCCATTCCCCCGCCCATGCCGCCGCCCTGGCCGGCGGTTGCTTCGGTGGCGGTGCCGTCGACGCTCACCGTGTAGGTGGAGCCGTTGGTCATGCCGGAGGTCGAGTAGATGACGCTTCCAAAGGCCTTGAGCGAAGTGTAGGTGCCCAGGACGTTCCCGGAGGAATCGCTGATAGTCACGGTTGAACCGGCGGAGCCGGAGGCGGCGGCGGAGACCCATCCCTGGCCGTCGGTCGTTGTCGGGTTCTCCACCATCTCGCCCGTGGCGAAGGCGATGACCGTGCCGCCCGTGATGCTCATGGCGCCGTTGGCGTCCAGGGCGCCGTTCGCGCCGGAGGCCGGGCCATAGACGGTCGTCGTGCCGCCGCGGATGGTCAGCGAGCCGCTGGAGTCGAGGCCGTCGCCGTTGGCGTTGACGGTGACGGTGCCGCCGGTGATTGCGAGCTGCTCGCCGGTGTCCTCCATGGAGCCGCCGCCCATGTCACCGCCCATCCCGCCGGGACCCGCCTGGGTAGTCGTCGTGGTGGTGGTCGACTCGGAGGTGCTTTCGGCGGTGGCGGCCAGGCCCTCCTCGACGGTGATCGAGCCGGAGGCGTTGATGCCGTCGTCGCTGGAGGTCAGGTCGACCGTGCCGTCGGAGATCGTGATGAGGCCGCCCTCGAGGGCTTCGTTCGACTGGGTGACGGTCACGTTCGCGCCGTCCAGGACGGCAGCGACCTCGGTGTGCACGCCATCGTCGCCGGAGGCGGCGGTGATCGTGCCGGAGCTCAGGCGCAGCGCGCCATCGGAGTGGATGGCGTCATCCCCGGAGTCGATGGCGATCGTGCCGCCGTCGACGATGATGTAGGTTCCGGCCTTGATTCCCTTGGCCGATCCGGAGGCGGGCTCGCCAGCCGACGCGCCCCCGCCGGAGGTGATCGACAGGGTGCCGCCGGTGATGATCGCGTCGGTGTAGGCGTCGATGCCGTCGCCGGTCGAGGTCAGGGTGACGGACCCGCCGACGATGGACACGTAGCCCTTGGTGTCGTCGTTGTCCTGGTCCGCCTTGAGGGCATCGCCCCCGGAGTTGACTGTGACGGTGCCACCGGCCACGGTCAGGGAGTCCTTTCCGCGCAGGCCGTCATCCGAGGCCGTGGCGTTGATCGTGCCGCTCAGGACGTACAGGTCATCCTTGGAGGTGATCGCGTCCGAGGCGCCCGAGGTCACGGTGAGCGTGCCGCTGCCGGTGATCGTCAGGTCCATGTCGGCGTAGATAGCGGCGTTCGCGTCCTCGGTGCCGGTGTAGGCGCCGTCGGTGACCGTGGAGGCACCCTCGAGGGAGAGAACCAGGTCGTCGCCGCTGGTGGCCTCGATCGCGGCTCCCGTAGGCGAGGTGATGGTCGCGTTGTCGAGGATCAAGACGACACGGTCCTCGGTGCCGGCGGCCACGACGACCTTGCCGTTGAAGGAGCCGCTGAGCCTGTAGACGCCGGCCTGGGAGATGGTAAGGACGCCGTCGGAGACGCTCACGGCCGAGGACGAGGAGGAGGCTGTCGCGCCGTTCAAGGTCACGTCGACGGCGTCGGAGGCCTTCCAGTCGCCGTCCTCCACGTGGGAGGCCTTCGCGTTGGCGGCCAGCGCGTCGGCGGCGGTAGGCGGCGCGGTCGTGTCGCCGTTCGTTCCGGCGGCGGCGACGGCGGCCGTGGCCGTGGTGGAGGCGGAGGAGGTCACGCCGCCCGCGCCACAGGCTCCCAGGGCGAGGGTTCCGACGAGCGTGATCGCGCCGATCGTCCGTGCGGGGGTCCAAATCTTCTGCAAGGCTTTCATTGTTTTCTCTTTCGCTGAGCGTTCGTTGCAGTTTCGTTTCGGGGCGTGGCGCCACCGTGAGTCGGGTCAGGCAGCCGTCGCCAGGGGCGTGGCCGCTTCCACCTCACGCCCGCCCATCCGGTCGGGGAAGTAGCGGTCGAGGGTGCGGTGCCACTTGTTCGCTGGCAGGTGGTGCATGGCGGCCATCGCGGTCCCGTACTTGGAGATCTTCACGGGCCGCACGCCGGCCTCCCACAGGAGGTGGTCCACGGCCGAAGGGGTTGCCCCCGACTTCGTTTCGATAATCACCAGGTCGGGTCGGACGAGATCGGCGCGATCCGTGCGCAGCGAGCGCCACGTCAGGCCCGTGTCCACCGTCGCGCGTCCCGCTCCGCCGGGAAGGAGCAGCGTGTTGCGCTCGTAGGAACCTGCCAGGACCGGCTCGAGGGCGGGAACGAGGTGGGCGTAGCCCGTGTGCTCGACCTTGCCGGCCACCCAGGCGCGGCGTTCACCCGTCAGGGGTGCCCCGGCCTCGTCGATGGAGATGGGCGTGCGCTTCTTGACAGTGATGCCGCGAGCGCCGCGGGTCTTGACCTCGAGGAAGGCGGCGCCGGTGGAGAGGTAGGTGCGGGCGCGGACCTTGAAGCGGCGACGGCGTTTGAGCGCGGTCAGCATGTACGAGTCCATGTCGGGCGTGTCGTAGTAGGTGGAGGCGTAGCCCTGACCGACCTGGTCGGCGATGCGCAGGACCTTCGTGCAGGCGGGCAGGTGGCTCAGGATCGCCGAGGCGGTGGCTGCGTCGAGCGCGTACTTGCGATCCACTCGGGTGAGCATCGCGGCGCGCGCGTTGAGTTCGTCGAGGCCGATCGCATCCATGTCGGCGAGGATCTCGTTGAGGGTGGCGTTCATGGCTCTGTTCTTTCGGGGGGCGGGGGTCGAGGCCGGGGCCGGGCGGCGCTCTCAGGCGACCTTGGAGCGCACGTCGACGAGGGTGAGGTCGTTGACGAGGTCGAGCTTGACGACGCTGACCGAGGAGACGGCGGCGCCGAGGCGCTGCTCGAGGGCGGCCTTGAGCTCGTCGGGGTCGGCGATCGCGCGGTCCAGCTGAACCGTCTGCGAGGTGTAGCGGCCGAAGACGAGCTTCGAGTCACCGAAGGCCAGTGCCACGAGGATCAGGGCGATCAGCCCGCCGAGCAGCGGGGTCACCGCCGAGGACATGCCCGTTAGGAGGCCAAGCGCCAGGGAGGCGAAGTAGTAGGCGATCTCCGTCTGAGAGATCTGATCCGAGCGCAGCCGGATGATCGACAGGACACCGAAGAGGCCGAGCCCCAGGCCCGCGCTCACGCTCGAGTTCGCGAGGATGATCGTGACGGCCAGGACACCGACGTTCACACCGAGGAAGGCTGCGACCAGGTCGGCGCGGCGGTGGCGAGGAAAGTATAGGCCGAACACGAGGGCGGCCATGGCAAGCAGGTCGATAGCGATGAGGATCAGGGCGGTCATTGGAGTTCCTTTCGTCGATGCACCCATTTCCCCACGCGACCCTATGGAGAACCTATGAGCCCGTGCTCTTTGTCTTATGACTCTCCTGGGAAAATCCTGAATGTCGCCCGCGAGCACGCACGTCGGCGCACAATGGTAACCATGAGTACCCGACCTGGGGCCGTCGGCGCCCCCACCCACCGAGAACTGCGCGCGCTCACGGAGGAAACCCCGGCCTCGGGCCCCAAACGCTCCGTGAAACTCCTGGCCGCCATCGCGACCTTCGGATCCCTCCTCTTCGGCTACGACACTGGCGTCATCGCGGGCGCGCTACCGTTCATGTACATGCCGCGCGTCGCCGGCGGACTCGGGATCAACGAGGTGGAGGAGGGCCTGGTCGGCGGCCTGCTCGCCGTCGGCGCGGCTATCGGCGCGATCACCGCCGGGCGCCTGTCCGACCGCAACGGGCGACGGCACAACCTCCTGCTGCTCGCCCTCGTGTTCGTCGTCGGCACGCTCGGCTGCACGTTCGCGCCGAACATCTGGGTTCTCTACCTCTTCCGTTTCATCCTCGGCCTGGCGGTCGGCGGCGCGTCCGCGACCGTGCCCATCTACCTGTCCGAGTCGGCGCCCACGCGCATGCGCGGCGCCCTGGTGGCGCTCGACCAGTTCATGATCGTGTTCGGCCAGCTCCTCGCCTACTCCATGAACGCGGTGCTCTCCCACACGCACGGCGGGCCGCGCGTCCTGGTCTCCGCCGACCCCTCGGGCACGCTCACCCCCGGCCAGTGGTACTCGTGGGACGAGGCCTCCCGCGTCGTCACCGCCGTCGTCTCCGACGGCGACGGGTCCGCTTGGCGGTGGATGCTCGTGCTCGCCACCATCCCCGCTGTCCTCCTGTGGATCGGCATGCGGCTCATGCCGGAATCCGGGCGCTGGTACGCGTCCAAAGCCCGCTATTACGAGGCCGTGGGCGCCCTCAAGCGGATCCGCGACCCGCACCGCGACGACGTGGCCGCCGAGATCAGTGAGATGGTCGCCCTGCACGCCGCCGAGGCGAGCCAAGGACGCTGGAGCCTACGGCGCACCGCCTCCGTCGCGTGGACGCGCCGGCTCCTGTTCGTCGGCATCGGACTGGCCTGCTTCGACCAGCTCACCGGCATCAACACCGCCATGTACTACCTGCCCAAGATCCTGGCCGCCGCCGGTTTCAGCTCCGCCGACTCCATCACCCTCAACGTCATCACGGGGGCCGTCGCCAGCCTCGGCGCCGGGTTCGGCCTGTACCTCGTGTCGCGCCTGGCACGCCGGAACGTCGGCATCTACCAGGAGACAGGCGTCACCCTGTCACTCTTCGCCCTCGCCCTCATCTTCGGGCTCGGCATCGGGCCCTACACGCTCGCGGACGGGACGATCTCGCCCGAGATTCCCGCCTACCTGCCGTGGCTCGTCGTCATCCTCGTGTCCCTATTCGTCTTCGCCAAGCAGTCCGGCACCGTCAACTGGGTGCTCGTCTCCGAGATCTTCCCCGCCCGCATCCGCGGCGTCGCCCAGGGCTTCGCCGTCGGATGTGGTTGGATCATGAACGCCGTCGTCACGTGGGTCTTCCCCATCATGATCGGCCACCTGGGCGCCACCTGGACCTACCTCGCCTTCGGCGTCATCAACGTGGTGGCCCTGTGCTTCTACCTGTTCATCGTGCCCGAGACCCGCGGGGTCTCCCTAGAGCAATTCGAGCGCGACTTCTCGCGCCGGTACGGGGTGTAGCTTCCACCCCGAGCATTCTTGCGACGCGCCCGCCGTGGCCCAGTCGCGCCCTGCAGGCCCCGCGGCAACCCCACCGGGAGTTCGAACCTCAACCCCGTGAGGCACGCACCGCCCTTGCCCGGGTTCTCCAAGACTCACGTGAACCCCAGGCCACCCCTGCTCACGCCAAACACCCTACTTTCTGGCCGCATCCCCGAAGCTGGGGCGGCGCCGGTTTCACGCATGCCGCGCGACGGTGTGGTAATGCTGAGACCATGGCGGACACGACCCAGGCAACCCCGACCTCATCCCTCCCCTCACTCGCGGTCACCGGCACCTCCGGTAACGTCGGCGGGACCGCCGCGCGCCTCCTCGCCGACCGTGGAATACCCCTGCGCATCCTCGCCAACACCCCCTCGCGCGCGCCGAACCTGCCGGGTGCCACCGTCGTCAAGTGTTCCTACGATGACTCCCCGGACTCACGAACCGCGCTGCAAGGGGTTGACGTCCTCTTCATGGTGTCCGCGCCCGAGAGCGAGGACCGCCTCTCCAAGCACCTTTCCTTCGTCAACGCGGCCGCCGCGGCCGGAGTGCGCCACATCGTCTACCTGTCCTTCATGAACGCGGCCCCCGACTCGACGTTCACGCTCGCGCGCACGCACTACCACACCGAGGAACGCATCAAGGCGTCGGGCATGACCTACACGTTCCTGCAGGACAACTTCTACGCGGACTTCTTCATCACGCTACCCGACGAGCGGGGGCGCATCCTCGGACCCGCCGAGGACGGGCGCGTCGGCGTGGTCGCGCGCGAGGACGCGGGACGCGTCGCGGCCAGTGTTCTTGCCCGGCCCCACGAGTACGAGAACCAAACCCTGGACGTGACCGGACCGCAGGCACTCACCCTCGACGACATCGCGCAGATCCTCACCCGAGTGCAGGGGCGCCCCGTCACCTACGTGCGCGAAACCGTCGACGAGGCTTACGAGTCCCGCAAGAAGTGGCATGCCGCCCAGTGGGAGTACGACTCGTGGGTGTCCACCTACACCTCGATCGCGCGAGGCGAGATGGACGTCGTCTCCACGACCGTGCGCGATGTGACGGGCCGCGATCCGCTCTCCTTCGAGGAGGTCGCGCGGGCGGCGCTGGCACCCAGCCGCTGACCGTCGCGGTTTTGGCTTCGTTCACCCCGGCCTCGTGTCATCGACGAGGCCGGGGTTGCCTCATGCGCACAGGCTTGCTTGCACACTCCGCCCGTACTTGCGTCCCCGATCACACGACTGCTAGTGTCAAATCATGGAACACGTGTCCGTGAACATACATCCCGAGGTCGCACCTCCCGTCCTTTACGTCTCGGTCGATGAACGGGCCGATGGAGAACTCGGGTTTTCACTAGCCCACATGTTCGATCAAACTAGCGTGCTCCTGGCATACACATCGCTCGATCGACGGCTTGACGGAATGGGTGAATCGCAGCGTTGGGGTGTGATAGAAACAAAACGGCTTCCTGAGGTACAGGAGCAGACCAGTTTCGACAGCATTGAAACTGCTCGTTACATCGAACCCGAGGGACGCGAGAGGAAGCTGGCGGTGTCAATGGGTGGTAGCTATGGCTCGCTATCTGTCTTTGTTGTCGCGCAAATCCCGCGACAGCTCTCCTCGGGGCACAGACCTGACCGAACGATAGTTTTGAAAGCTCACCGCGATCGCCGTTGCAGTCAACGCTGGCGTCGCAATCTGCAGCTACACAATCTTCTCACGCCTCCCCGTAGGTCCTCTGCAGCTTCTTTTCATCTGGTTCCCTCTGTACCTACTCGCGGCACTCCCCTACCTCCTCGAGAGGAGCATTCGTCCCTTTTGGCCATCCCGTCCCCGCTTCGAAGACGGCGCGGTCGTCATTCCGGGAAACCACCAGTCCATCGGGCTCATCGTCACCGGATTACTGCTCTAGGCTTGTGCAGCTGGCACGATGGTCGCAGGATTTTGGACCGGCAAACCGTTCCACGCGGCCATGTACGTGTTCGGCGTTGCGTCCGCCGCCTTCCTCGAATGCACGCGCAACCCGGTGAACGACCTCACTATCGCGCTGTTCGACAAGCAACGAACAACGCTGACACCCGAGGAATCAACCTTCACTTTCCGCAGCGCCTGTCCGTCGACGAACATGGGTACGAAACGGACGCCACCATCCTATGGGAGGACAGCGTTGTCATCGAGGACATCAGCGGCTCCACGATAGACCTGCGTGCCGATGCAACATACCCGGGCCCCTGGGGCGTGTACGCCGAACACATCGGCATTCCCTTCACCGGCCTCGACGACCTCATCCGCCACTTCAACGAGAACCCCGAGGACCGGCCCCTCCTGACAACCCCGCAAGGCGTCGACCTGATCACCAGCCTCCTCGCACAGGCCCACAAACAACTCACCACCACGAAAGGAACGCGCGCATGAGCACCAAGAAACGCATCCTCGTCGGCCTGATCGTCGCAATCCTGGCCGCCATCGTGGCCTACCCGATGCTGCCCCTCGAGTACCGCGAGGCCATCGCCTCATTCTTCGCCCACCCCCTGTACTACCTGGGATTGGGCAAGTGGTAGGACGAGGCGACGAAACGCTTAACTCAGGAACGCGGCGGGGTCGTCCACGAGTGAATCCAGAACTCGGAATGCCGCACCCCGGACCGTCAGGGATGCGGAGTCCGGCAGCACCTCCACGATCGGCGAGGACCACGGGGCCTGCAGTGTGCGCGTCTCAATTTCCTCGCGGGCCGGATCCAGCAGAGCCCGACTCAGCTCAGCAACCGCGCCACCCAGCACGACGTGCGGAATATCCATCGCGTTAATGACGCCCGACAACACGCGCCCGAGGGCGGCTCCGGCCTCCGTCAGCACGGCGCGCGCACGCTCCCGCACGGCTCCCGCTGGAAGATACTCGGAGGTCTCGAACCCAGCCTCGTCGATGAGACCCGCGCAGCCCAAGATTTCGCGCACCCCGGACCCCGCAGGAGCACCCACATGCTCGGCGAGTGCTCGCACGCCCAGGTATGCCTCGAGGCATCCACGCGCCCCGCAGCGACACAGGGGCCCGTTCGGGTCCGCGCACATATGCCCAATTTCGCCAGACCAGGCGCGCGCCCCGCTCATCGGCCGGTGATCGACGATGACACCTGCGCCAACGCCCACCTCGCCCGACACGTACACGAAGGTCGACGGCCCACCGGCCACACCCGGACGCGTGTAAGCAACCGCGTAAGCCGCCAAGTCCGCTTCGTTCGCAACGACTATAGGGTTGAGGTCGGCGAAGGGGGCCAGCAGCTGAGCGTGCGGAATGTCGCGCCATCCCAGGTTCGGGGCAAGCGCCAGGCGGGTCGGCGACACGAGGCCCGGCAGCCCCACACCCATGCCCAGGAACAAAGCACCGTCAGGCAGGGTTTCTTCTAGCAAAGTGCGTGCCTCACGGGCCGCGAACACCATCGTCTCAGCCGGTGCACTGTCGGCGAAATCGCGCTCGATCCGGCGGTGCCCAAGCTCCCGTCCAGCGAGGTCTACGAGCATGATGTCAAGGCTCGTAACGTCCACTTCGACGCCGAGAGCGGCTGCGCTTCCCTCGGCGGGGGTGAGGCGGTTGGCCGGGCGGCCGCGACCGCCGCCGTCACTGGGTTCGAGTTCTCGCACAAGGCCCGCACCCACCAGGTCGTCCACGAGACGCGAGATCGTCGCGCGCGTCATTCCAGTGCGCAGCGAGAGGCCTGCACGCGTGACCTCACCCGGCGAGACGAGGATGTTGCGCAGCACCGTCGACATGTTGGAGGCGCGCACATTTTCCGACTTCACACCGCGGTTATCGGCGCTCATCCTCCGCTCTGAGGGGCGCGGCGAGGCGACCGGGACGCGGCTGATGTGGGCGACCTCGTCGGTGCTGTCGGAATGGGTCGGCATGGACCCAGGCTACCGCGTCGGAGCGGTGGTTCCGCGAGTTTGACGATTGGCAGCTGCAACCGTTACAAACGTCGTCAATCCGAAGCACTTTCAGTCAGTCTCTCGGGCTGTATGTTACAAACGTCGTCATTCCAACGCCAAATGCACCGGATTTAGCCGATTCTCGCCACAGATTGACGACGTTTGTAACAACCTGCTAGAAACACCCCAAGAAGAGGCGGGAGATGGACGGCGTTTGTAACACGAGGGCGCCGAACGCCCCGCGGCACATTCTCTCGCTCACTGACTGCCCCACCGATCGGGCGCCGTCGGCACCTCGTGGCGCCCAAAGGGCGTTGTCAGCCCCGCGACGCCGGCGCAGTATGAGCAGATCCCGTGGCGGTTATCCACAGGAACACTTTTCCTACTTGCGCGGACGATTCCGCGAGGAAGAGAGTCGAGACGTGTAGGTATCGGACACGGAGCAGCTCATGCACAACAACCAACTTCCTTCATTGGGCGCGATACGAGATCTCCTAGTGATCACAGCGCAAGAAGCAAACCGCATGGTGGTCAGCCGAGCAGTACAACGAGGGACGCTGATCAGGATTGCGCGAGGTATCTATCTCCCCGCCTCTTCCCTTGAGGGACATCCGCTGTGGGTCCAGAGGAGCATCGTTCGGGGTGCGCGGATCTGCGCTGTGAGCACCCGACGGAGTAACAGCATCCTCACGGGGGAATGCGCCGGGTGGGTCCTCGGTCTTCCCGTGCGCACCGACAGGGGTCCCATTGTCGCCTACGCTCCCCGGCGGTGCGGCAGTCGCGGCCTTAACTTCGAGGCCGTCAGGGCCGCATCCAAGGTGATCATGCCGGCCGGGCGCGCGTCGATCATCCGAACATCTTCAATGCCTACGTATCAGATGATCGACGGGTTCACCGTCCCCTCCGCGTCTCGGGTTCTCATCGACTGCGCGCGGATGGCGACGCACGAGCAAGCCTTCACCCTGGCGTGCGCGGGCTTGTCTTCCTTCGCACGCTACTCGCGTTTCGACCTGCCCGGGTCCCGCGAACGCGCCGACGAGTGGCGACGCGCGCTGGAGCAGGAGCTCAATTCCCTGCCTCCCTCCACACGGGGAATGCGCCAGGCTCAGTGGGTCATTTCCCACGCGGACGCGGGGTGTGAGTCTCCCGGCGAATCTCGTGTCCTGCTCGCGCTCATCCTTGCGGGGATTAAGGGGATCACCACCCAGGAGGAGGTCCATTGCGGCGACCACACGTTCTTCATTGACATCGCGTTACGTGGTTTCAAGATCGCCATCGAGTTCGACGGTCGCATCAAGTACGGCGATAGCGTCGAGGAGGTGCACCGCAGCATCGAGGCGGAGCAGCGCCGGGCTCGTCTTTTGCAGCTATCCGGCTGGCATATCATCCGTGTTCGTTGGTCTGACCTCCAGCGCATCGACGAGGTTGTCGCACAGGTTCTCGTCGCGATCCGTCAGCGTTCGGGCCACTGACCGTTCGCGTGTCGACATACTCCCCGCATGTTGGCCTGCGGCCTTGACGAACGTGCCGCGACGTATTATGTTTTACCCCACAACAAAACAATTGTGATGGCACCGACACCACGCGCAGCGCCCGCACAACAGCACACCAAGACCCGTCACCACACAACAATGCACGGCGCCGCCGACGGCTCCATGCACGACCACGACCCACTCCACCTGAACATCGACGTTCGAAAGGACACAACCATGACACGCACACCCACTCGCGACGACAAGTTCTCCTTCGGCCTGTGGACGGTCGGATGGAACGCGGTCGATCCCTTTGGAACGGGGACCCGCCCGGTCCTCGACCCGTGGGAGTACACGGCGAAGCTCGCGGAGGTCGGCGCGTGGGGCATCACCTTCCACGACAATGACGTGTTCGACTTCGACGCGTCGGATCAGGAGCGTCATGACCGCGTCATGAAGGTGAAGGAGGCAGCCGACGCCGCCGGCCTCGTCATTGAGATGGTCACGACCAACACCTTCACCCACCCGGTGTTCAAGGATGGCGGCCTGACGAACAACGACCGTTCGATCCGCCGTTTCGGCCTGCGTAAGATCCTGCGCAACGTGGATCTGGCTGCGGAGATGGGGGCAACGACCTTCGTCATGTGGGGCGGACGCGAGGGCGCAGAGTACGACTCATCGAAGGACCTGAACGCGGCGTTCGACCGCTACAAGGAGGGACTCGACACGGTCGCCGCCTACATCAAGTCGCGTGGTTACGATCTGAAGATCGGCTTGGAACCCAAACCGAACGAGCCCCGCGGAGACATCTTCTTGCCCACGGTTGGCCACGCTCTCGCACTGATCGCGCAGCTGGACAACGGGGACATCGTGGGTCTGAATCCCGAGACCGGCCACGAGCAGATGGCCGGCCTGAACTACACGCACGCGCTCGCGCAGGCGCTCAACGCGGGCAAGCTCTTCCACATCGACCTCAACGGACAATCGGGCATCAAGTACGACCAGGACAAGGCATTCGGTCACGGCGACTTGGCTAGCGCGTTCTTCACGGTCGACCTGCTGGAGAACGGCTTCCCGGGCGGTGGGCCTCGCTACGAGGGGCCGCGCCACTTCGACTACAAGCCGAGCCGCACGGAGGGCATGGAGGGCGTGTGGGAGTCCGCGCGGGCAAACATGGAGATGTACCTGATGCTGGCGCGCAAGGCCCGCGCATTCCGCGAGGACCCCGCGACCCGGGAGCTACTGGAGGCAGCATCGGTATCTGAGCTGGCCCAGCCGACGCTCGCGCCGGGAGAGTCCCTGGAGGGCTTCCTGGCCGACCGCGGCGCGTACGAGGAGTTCGACGCGACCGCGGCGGGGGCACGCGAGTATCACTTTGTTGAGCTGTACCAGCAGGCAATGCGTCACCTGGTCGGCTGATCTCTGTCGAGGGTGAAGGAGCTGAGCGATGATCACGCGACCCTATGTCGCAGGCGTCGATTCGTCGACGCAGTCGTGCAAGGTGGTTGTCTGGGACCCTGCTGAGGGCAGGGTTGTGCGCGAGGGGCGCGCCGCTCACCCGGAGGGTACCGAGGTGGATCCCGAGGCCTGGTGGCAGGCGTTTCTCGCGGCGGCGGAGGCGGCCGGCGGGTTCGAGGACGTGCGCGCTCTGAGCGTCGGCGGCCAGCAGCACGGAATGGTCGTCCTGGACGAGCGCGGTCGGGTGATCCGACCGGCGTTGCTGTGGAACGACACGCGCAGTGCGTCTGCGGCCCGTGAGCTGATAGCTGAGCGCGAGGACGGGCGCCGCGACGTCGCGAACGCGGGCGGCACGTCGGGCGCTGCTTGGTGGGCCAACGCGACGGGATCCGTTCCCGTGGCATCGTTGACGGTCACGAAGCTGCGTTGGCTGGCAGATAACGAGCCGGAGGCCGCTCGGCGGGTGGCCGCCGTGTGCCTGCCTCACGACTACCTGACGTGGAGGATCGCGGGAGGTTTCGATCGGGTCGGCCTGGAGGGCTTGGCGACCGATCGATCCGACGCCTCGGGCACGGGATACGTTGACCGGTCGGGTCGGACGTATCGGCGCGACATTGTGGCGCAGGCACTACGGTGCGACGCCGCCCGGGCCGAGCGGATCACTCTCCCGCGGATTGTTGGCCCGCACGAGGCCGTGGGCCGCGGGGACGAGGCGCGGGGCTGGGGTGAGATCACACTGGGTCCGGGCGCGGGAGATAACGCGGCGGCTGCTCTGGGTGTCGGGTTGAGGCCGGGATCGGCGCTGCTCAGCCTGGGGACGTCGGGGGTGGTTGCGGCCGTCTCGGAGCGTCCGGTGTCGGACCCGTCGGGTCTTGTGACGGGTTTCTCGGACGCGTCGGGCAGGTGGCTTCCGTTGGCGTGTACGCTCAACGCGTCCCGGATCATCGACGCGATGATGCGGGTGACGGGCTTGGGATACGAGGAGTTCGACGAGGCGGCCCTGTCGGTCCCGGACGCGGGCGGGCTGCGGCTGATCCCGTACTTCGAGGGCGAGCGCACGCCGAATCTTCCGGAGGCGACGGCAAGCCTGGAGGGAATGACCCTGTCCAATTGCGACCGCGCGCACGTTGCCCGCGCAACGATCGAGGGGCTGCTGGCCCTGATGCGCGGGGCGCTGGACGCGGTGCGCGCGCAGGGGGTCGCGGTCGAGCGCGTGCTCCTGGTCGGCGGGGGCGCCCGGTCGAGCGCCGTACGCGCCCTGGCCTCGGAGGCGCTGGGGGCCACCGTCGAGGTACCCCATCCCGGGGAGTACGTTGCCCTGGGTGCGGCGATGCAGGCTGCCACCGTGGAGGTTTCCCCTCCCGCGTTCCCGCAGGTCGAGGACGGATCCGCTAGGGCGGGTGAGACGGATGTTTGACGAGTCGATCGTTCGCTGGGGCACGCACAGCGCGAAGTGGGACCTGCTGGCCGCCGACCTCGGACAGGACGCTCTGTCCCTGTCCGTGGCGGACATGGAGTTCGCGACGTGCCCCGCGGTGTCGCGCGCAATCACACGGGCGTGCGAGCCGGGCATCTTCGGCTACACGGAGGTCTTTGATGACTTCCGCGAGGCCGTGCGGGGGTGGCAGGCGCGTCGCCACGGGTGGAGTCCCGCGGTAGGCGACGTGCATTTCTTCCCTCGCATCGTCCAGTGCGTGTCAGCCCTGTGCGCGATCGTCTTGCCCGGACAGTTGGGACGCGCGCCCCGGGTTGTCACCCTGGATCCCGCGTATGGCCCCATCATCGAGGTCGTCGAGCGCGCCGGCTGCGAGCTGCGTCGAATCCCCCTGGACCTGTCGGAGGGGCGCGTCGTCATCCCCGAACAGCGCTTCGCGGAGGCAATGCGGGACGCGGACCTGCTCCTGTGGTGCAACCCACACAATCCGACGGGCCGGGTGTGGACATCGGAGGAGCTCGACATGGTCTCCGCGCTCGCTCTCACCTATGGTGTGACGGTTCTTTCCGACGATATTCACACCGACTTTCAGCGCCCTGGTCGCAACGGGTACCGGCCGCTGGCCATCCACTCGCAGCAGCTGTGGGAGTCCGGCCGGCTCATTCAGTGTTGCTCTCCGGGCAAGACGTTCAACAGCGCGGGCCTGGAGGCCTCGGCAATCGTCGTTCGCGGGGTTCTCGGTGAGCGCCTCGAGGAGGCCAAGCGCCTCATGGGCCTGCACAACCCGAATTTCTTCG
>ERZ773099.866-NODE-866-length-23522-cov-6.667491_pt1 | contig 23522 bp, 19 predicted proteins | sample MGYA00511120_ERZ773099 | MGnify/ENA primary metagenome ERZ773099 (study PRJEB29015, sample SAMEA2738012) | human oral metagenome | biome: human oral; feature: human-associated habitat; material: dental | place: China | collected 2104 ...
GACGGAAGAGATGAACTTGTGGAGAAAGCAGTGAAACTCATTTTAGATAAAAAGCCTTTTAATGATAAGAGACGCTAAATGAGGGGAGGTGTAAGTATGTATGAATCGACTAACAAAGAAACTGGAGAACTCGCAAAAAGGTATATCAAAAAAGCATTTGATAAAGCGGAAAAAGAATTTGAAAACAATGTGTCGGAGTCGATGTACATATATGATTACCTATTGCTTTCGTGCATTGCGATGGAAATAAATTACAAATATGAAAAATGGGAAGAAATAGGCTACAGTGTGTGTTTAACGATAAAAGAATACGTGGAAAGATACGGGATTCATCGTGAGAATTATTCAATGATATCGGGATATGGATATGCCTGTTTTTGCGTCAATTATTATTCGAAAGTGACGGGCAGACTGAAAAAATTTTCTTCGAATTTGAATATGCTGCTGATGGAGGGGGTGTATGAGAAACTGCACAATTCATCATATGATTTCACTCAGACGGAATGCAATGACTATGACTGTATTTCAGGTATCGCAGGTAATTTGTATTATTTGCTTGATTGTGGAAGGTTGCCGGAAGAGCTTTACAAGAAAAGCATATATGAGATGATTGATTATCTTGTTAAATTAACCGGTAAGCATGAATATAAGGGAGCGGAAGTTTATAACTTCCATATTAAACCGGAAAAACAATTTTTGGATATAGAAAAAAAGGAATTTCCCAATGGAAATTTCAATTTTGGGATGTCACACGGCATGGTGGCACCTTTGACGGCACTTTCAAAGGCTTATGCAAGGGGTTATAACGATATTGAAGTGAAAGATGCAATAGTGAGATTGAAAAAGTTTTACGACGATTTCAGAATCGAAGAAAATGGGGTGTGGTATTGGCCGAGCCAGCTTTCTTATGAATCATTTTTGAAGAAGAAGGTTAGACATGATGAGATACAGTATGCCGCCAGTTGGTGTTATGGAAATACAGGCGTACTGTGTGGACTTATCATAACCGCAGCAAATATGGGTCGGCGGAAAGAGGAAGAGGATCTGAAGAAAGAACTTGTAAAAGCTATGAGTCTAAAGATAGAAAAATGGTATCTGCTCAGTCCGGCAATATGTCACGGATATGCTAGTCTCTTGGCAGGAAAGCTCCTGATTTTGAACGAAGAAGAAGGAACGGGACTTAGGAAAAGTGTGGAGACTCATGTGAAAGAGATAATACGCCTTAGTGAATACAGTACCAAAATAGCCGAATCATTTCCCGATCAGATAGAAAATGATGAGGGGCATTTGGAAGGATACATAGGTGAATATTCACTTCTGAACGGAGTGACCGGTATTGTTGCCTGTTTTGCGGAACTGTTTTACGGAGTTACTGAATACAGAAAGTTGCTTATGATAGGATAGAGTTTGAAAGGTGAAAACAATGAAAAAGTCAAGTGCTATGTCCGTACTGCGCACCGTTGGGAAAAGTGTTAGGCTGATTGGACGTGTGGATAAAAAATATTTATATATAATAGCTGGTACAGTTATATTTACCGGACTCTTCCCGGCACTTTCACTTAAGGTCATGCAAGCTATCATAAATTCAATTCAGTCACAGATCGGGAACTTGAATTATATATTTGCTCTTATCGCTCTTTACCTTCTGATCGGATTGGTGGAGGTTCTGATTAACTCTGCTACCGGATACTATAAAACGAAATTCACATTGAAATTTAATATAGAGATGAAAAAGGAGGTGTTGAACAAGGCTTCCCGGCTTAGTCTGCAGGATTATGAAAGCAGTGAGACTTACGATATGATGCAGCGTGCGGAGAATCAAACCGAGGGAGGTATCGTAACATATTTTGATACCGTGATGTCCATAGTCGGAACGCTTGTTACGTGTGTTTCATATATTATTATCGTGTTTTCTTTTAGGGTCTGGATAGTTCCTTTCCTTATAATAATACCGATAATACGCTTTATAATAAGCAATAAGATTAATGTTGAAGAGTTCAATATGATTAAGAAAAGAACCAACGATGAAAGAAAAGCTTGGTATGACGGGTATATCATAACATGTGGATTCAACTATAAAGAATTGAAATTGTATGACCTGTTTTCTCATTTTATCGGTAAGTTCGAGTCGCTCTCAAGACATTTTGCAAAGCAGGATTTATACATATCAGGCAAGAGGATCCGATTTACGTTGCTGTTCAGCATACTGGAACAGGCACTGATAGGTGGATTGTTTGCTTACACGATATATTGCGGATATTTGGGTAATATTTTGATCGGCGATGTGATTACGTATACAAGAGCGATGGTTTCATCAAAAGATCAAATACAAAGTGTAATTCAGACCATGGCGGATTTGAATAAATCGGGGATGTTCATAAACCAACTGTTTGATTTCCTTGAACTTGAAGAAGAGGAGAAGGGCGAAGGATTAAAAATAGATAAAATAGAATCCATTGAAGTCAGAAGTCTTTCGTTCAAATATAAACAAGGTAATGAATATGTACTGAAGAATATCAATTTATCCATGAAAGAAGGGGATTTTGTTGCAATAGTGGGTAGGAATGGAAGCGGGAAAAGTACTTTGATGAAAATTCTTTTGGGATTCTACGATGAATATGAAGGAGAAATTCTGGTTAACGGCAAAAATCTTAGAGATATAGATAAGAGGAATTATACTGAATGTATAGGTGCATTATTTCAGGATTTCAGCAAATATGAGGCAACCATAAGGGAAAATGTATGTTACAGCAATTTGGCGGTGATAGATAAGAATCACATAATAATGGAGGCATGCAGGAACTTTGGCCTTGAGACTTTGATATCGGAACAGGAGAAAGGCATAGACACACAACTCGGGTACTGGTTTGAGATGGGAAAAGAATTATCGTATGGTCAGTGGCAGAAAATTGCACTGGCAAGAGCATTTATAAGAGATGCGGATTTGTATTTTTTAGATGAACCCAATGCGGCATTGGATGCTATATCCGAATATGAGATGGCGCAATTGTATGAGAAAGCGTTCAGGAATAAAATCGGTGTGGTGATAGTCCATAAGTTTAATCACTTTATCCATAATGCCAACAAAATTATTGTTTTAAAAGAAGGGGAAATTGACGGAACGGGTGGCCACGAAGAACTGATTAAGTCATCAAGTGAATATGAAAGACTTTATATGCTACAGGATTGAAATCATCTGTACCCTGCCCCCGTTCAAGGCTTGAGGAACGGGGGCTTTTGTGATACCATGTTAGGCGTTAACGATCCCGCGTCTCGGGCGGGACTTGAGGAAAGGAATTAGGGGAATTACATTATGGCAGATACAAAGACAAGCAAAGGAACGTATTACATTACCACGCCGATATATTATCCGAGTGCCAACCTGCACATAGGACACACGTATTGCACCGTAATGGCGGACGCCATGGCAAGATTCAAGAGACTTTCGGGCTACGATGTTCACTTCCTGACGGGAACAGATGAACACGGACTTAAGATAAAGCAGATTGCCGACAAGGAGGGCGTATCGCCTCAGGAATATGTCGATAAAGTGGTTTCGGGGATAAAAAAACTCTGGGGGACCATGGAAATCTCCTACGACGATTTTATCAGAACCACGGAAGAAAGACATGTGAGCCGCGTTCAAGAGATTTTTAATAAAATGAACGCCAAAGGGGACATATATAAGGGCAAATACGAGGGCTGGTACTGTACGCCGTGCGAGTCGTTCTGGACGGAGAGCCAGCTCCAAGACGGACGCTGCCCGGACTGCGGAAGACCTGTTCAGAAAGCGCAGGAGGATGCGTATTTTTTCCGCATGTCAAAATACCGGGACAGGATTTTACAGCTTTTTGAGGAAAATCCCGATTTTTTAAAACCGGATACGAGAAGAAATGAGATGACCGAGTTTGTTAAGCAGGGACTTGAGGATCTATGCATATCCAGATCGAGTTTCGATTGGGGGATACGTGTACCTGTAGATCCGGGTCACGTCATATATGTATGGCTTGATGCGCTCACAAACTACATAACCGCATTGGGATATCCGGACTCGCCGCAGGAGTTTGACAGATACTGGCCTGCGGATGTGCATCTGGTCGGAAAGGAAATCGTAAGGTTCCACTCCATAATCTGGCCCGCGATCCTGATGTCGCTCGACTTGCCGCTTCCAAAGCAGGTGCTGGGGCACGGCTGGCTTTTGATAGACGGAGGCAAGATGAGCAAATCAAAGGGAAACGTTGTGGATCCTGTCGTTCTCATAGAAAGATACGGGATAGACGCGCTCAAATACTTCTTGCTCAGAGAGTACACATTCGGTCAGGACGGAGTATTTACCAATGAGGTCATGCTGAAACGGATGAACTTTGACTTGGCGAACGATCTTGGGAATTTGGTATCAAGAACCACTGCCATGCTTGAAAAATATTGCCAAGGTATCATTCCGCCTGCGGTTTACGAAGACGATACGGACATTGATCTGAAAAAAATCGCAACCTCAGCCGGCTCCGAGGTGGAAAAACACATGAATGAGTTTGCATTTAACAACGCGCTTGAGAGCATATGGATCCTTGTGCGCCGGGCAAACAAATATATAGATGAAAAAACGCCTTGGATACTGGCAAAAGATGAAACCCGCAGAGAAGAGTTGAATACTTGTCTTCACAATCTGGCGGAGGCAATACGCATAATTTCGATTCTGATCTATCCGTACATGCACAGCACCACGGAAGAGATCCGCAGGCAGCTTGGCATAGACGGCGTGGTGAAGTGGGAAGATGCATTTGAATTTGATAAACTCGACTCAAACAGGGTGTGCAGGGGGGATGCGCTTTTCCCGAGGCTCGATATCGAAAAGGAACTCAAGGAACTTGAAGCGCTTTAGTATTCGGGAGAGGCTCCCGTGCATTGTACCGCGTATTGTAATATGTAATATTGAATAGGCAATAGCGAACAGGGAATGGCGAATAGGGAACAGCGAATGAGGAATAGGGAACAGCGAATAGGGAACAAACGTGTTATGGAAAAAATATTATTTGACGCGCATGCTCATATAAATGAAGAGTCTTTTTCCGAAAAGGATCGGGAAGAACTTGCAAGAAAAATAGAGGCTTCACAGGTCGCGTACGTGATGGATGCCGGAGCGAATTTGAAGTCGTCCGGGCAGGCGGTGCGGGATGCGGCGAAGTATCCGTGGTGCTATGCCGTGGTGGGCGTTCACCCGCACGACAGCAAGGAACTTGATGAGGACGGGCTGAAAAAACTTGCCGCAATGACTTCCGAGGAAAAAGTGTGCGGAATAGGAGAAATAGGACTCGACTTTCACTACGATCTTTCGGAGAGAGATGTACAGCGATACTGGTTCAGGAGGCAGATACAGCTTGCTAACGAATTGAAACTGCCGATAGTTATACACTCGAGAGAGGCGGAAGCCGAAACCATGAAGATCCTCAAAGAAGAGGGGGCTTTTTCAAAAGAGCGGCAGCAGTTCTTTCCGCCGAGAAAAGATGCCTCGGGCAATGAAAAGGGTGACAGCCGGGTTCTCATACACTGCTTTTCCGGCAGCAGGGAAACCGCGCGGCAGTACGTTGAACTCGGTGCAACCATTTCGATCTGCGGTCCGGTGACGTTCAAGAACAGCAGGAAAACGAGTGAAGTCGCGGCGGATATACCGATTGAATTTCTGACCGTGGAAACGGATTCTCCTTATCTTGCGCCCGTTCCAAAAAGGGGAAAACAGAACATGTCGCCTTATGTGGAATACGTGGCAAGGAGAGTTGCTGTGCTTAAAGGAATGAGTTTTGAAGATGTCGCGAGAAAGACGTGCGAGAACGCGAAGAATTTTTACGGCATCGGTTGAAAAATACGCATTGTTTGCATACTGAATGCCAAAGGCTGCCTCCACGAGGTTATCGTGAACGCAGCCCTGACAGGTGGTTGGTTAAAGTGACGAGGAAGTCACTTCACGACTATATTATAGTCTATAGCGGGAGTATGTCAAGTGTTTTTTAGAATTTTATTATGAAAAAAGATGAAATTTATGTCGAGGTCAAAAAAAACGAATACATACGTGACGGGCAGCACATCGTTTTGGGATTGTCGGGTGGTCCGGATTCGGTGTGTCTTTTTAATATTCTGTTGGAACTGAAGGATGAGATCGACCTTGCGGTTTATCCGGTTCACGTGAATCACATGATAAGGGGTGATGCGGCGAACAGCGATATGATGTATTGCAGGAAGCTTTGCGAGGACAACGGGATCGATTGCAGGGTGTTTTCCTTTGACTGCGTGAAAACCGCCAAAAAACTGGGCATTGCGACGGAAGAAGCGGGCAGGCTCAAGAGATATGAATGCTTTGGCAACGTTGCCGGCGAAATCGAAGCGACGGGAGTGCCGCGGGAGCGCATATCGCTTGTGACCGCTCATAATGCGGACGACCAAGTTGAAACCATCATTTTTCGTATGCTTCGCGGAACGGGGATAGACGGACTTGCGGGCATGAGAGAAGTCAGAAAAAGTGATGACGGATTTACGGTTATCAAACCTCTTTTGGGGGTAAGAAAGAAAGACATCGTGGCGTATTGTGAAGAAAAATCACTTAATCCTTGCATCGATTACACAAATGACGAACCCGTCTATGATAGAAATAGAATCAGACTCGAGCTGATACCTTATCTGGAACGGTATAATCCGAATGTTTCAGAGGCGATACTGAGGCTCGGAAAGGCGGCGGCGGAGGATAGTGACTTTTTGCAGGCTATGGCGCTTCGGATCGATGCGTCGACCGACGCCGGAGATTCGGCGATGTCCGACGGGATGAGCAACACTGCGAATATGTCCGCTCCGGATGCGCCGGGAGATGCGGCAGCCGCCGCAAAACCGTATGAGATCTCATGCGGGAATATATTTGAAAATGCGCCGTCGCTCTGGAAGAGGAGCGCCGCCGGGATTTTGCGCCGCCTCGGTCTTTCCGAGGATCTGCAGGCGGGTCATTTTGATGAAATGGAGAAGCTTGCCGAAAGCAGGTTGCCGTCTGCGATGGTGAATTTGCCGAGAGGATACACGGTCAGGAAGTCCTACGACAGAATTATATTCTCAAGGTCGGGCAGGCCTGCCGGAAGACCTCCGCAGATGTCCTGCAGGAGCGTGGGTAAGGACGAATGCGGGAGCGGAACAAAAAACGGCATGCATGCGGAATTTGATGAGGATCTGCTCGTGAAAAGATTCGGACGGGATTTTCGGAACGCGATATGCGTAAGGCCGAGAAAGCCCGGAGATTATATCGTCCTCAAGGGCGGCTCGGGCAGGAAGAAAATACAGAATTTGTTTGTGGATGAAAAGGTGCCTAAGGAAAAGCGGGCGGAAATATACATGGTCGCGATAGGCAGTGAAATTCTATTTATACCGGCAGCCGGAGATATATTTGACCGGGGTAGGTATAGCGGATTGTATCCGGTTTCAAAAGATACAAAAAAGACTTTTTGCATTGAAATATTAAGCTTCGTATGATAGAATCAACGAGTTAATTTGTGTACGGACACAAAAAAAGAATGAATACCGGGGTGGCGCGAAAGTGTCGAACTCGGACTCATATATGCGCCGATGCCCGCCGATTCGCCGCCGGCGAACCGGCGAAGCGCGCGGAGGTCACATCCGGATACAGGAAGGCTCCGCGCACTTCGGCGATCTCCGGGCGCCGCGGTCGATTGGAAAACCGGCGCGCGGAGATCGGCGGGCGGGCGCTGATTACTGACTGAAGTAATGGAGGAATAGATAATTGAAAAGGTTTGCAAAAAATATCACCATTTACATAGTGCTGTTTGCTCTTGTGCTCGTTGGAGCTATGATATATAAGAACAGCGTGGGCACGAGCAACCAGAAGGTCAAATATTCGACCATGGTTCAGTACCTTAAGCAGGGAAAAATCAAAGAGATAAACATTGCGGACAATAAAATCACGGGTAAAATCGGTGAAGGTAAATATATCTACACCTATGCAAACAGCGTGATTGACCAGCAGTGGATATTCGAGAAGTACATCGTAAAAGGCATGCAGAACAACAAGCTTTCATACGATCCCAAGGAACCGAGTTCCACAAGTTTCATATTCCAGTTGCTGCCTACGATAATTATGGTTCTGGCGCTCGGATTTTTGTTCTACCTGATGATGAACCAGGGCGGAAACGGCAAGGCGTTCCAGTTTGGAAAGAGCAAGGCGAGGATGTATAAAGGCGACGGAAAGATAATAACCTTTGCCGACGTTGCCGGACTCAAGGAGGAAAAAGCCGAGCTGGAAGAAGTGGTCGATTTTCTGAAGGATCCGAGAAAATATAACGAGGTAGGCGCCAGGATACCTAAAGGAATGCTCTTGGTAGGACCTCCGGGAACCGGAAAAACCTACGTTTCAAGAGCAACGGCGGGCGAAGCCGGGGTACCTTTCTTCACGATATCCGGTTCCGACTTTGTAGAGATGTTCGTGGGCGTCGGAGCTTCGCGCGTGAGAGATCTGTTTGAACAGGCGAAGAAAAATGCGCCGTGTATAATTTTCATCGACGAGATAGACGCCGTCGGGCGTAAAAGAGGCGCGGGACTGGGCGGCGGAAACGATGAGAGAGAGCAGACACTCAACCAGCTCCTCGTGGAAATGGACGGTTTCGGAGAAAACTCGGGCATAATAATTCTCGCCGCGACCAACAGACCCGACATTCTGGATCCGGCGCTGCTGAGACCGGGTCGTTTTGACCGTCAGATAGTGATAGGGATTCCTGACGTAAAGGGAAGAGAAGAGATTATAAGAGTGCATGCAAAGGACAAGCCTCTGGGCGATGAGGTCTCTCCGGAGATCCTGGCAAGAAGGACGCCGGGATTCACCCCCGCCGATCTTGAGAATCTGCTCAATGAAGCCGCTCTCATAACGGCAAGGCGAAACGGGCGCAATATAAGGATGGCGGAGATAGAAGAAGCCACGACCAAGGTTATTGCAGGTCCTGCAAAGAAGAGCAGGGTGATAAGCGAAAAGGAAAGAAAGCTCACAGCGTACCATGAGGCGGGTCATGCGATAGTCATGAGGAGCACGCCCGATGCGGATCCGGTACACCAGATAACCATAATTCCGCGCGGCGCGGCGGGCGGATTTACCATGTCGCTCCCTACCGAAGATAAGACGTACGGAACCAAGAAGAAGATGCTGCACGAGATACAGCACCTTCTCGGAGGACGTGTTGCGGAAGCTCTCACGCTTGATGATATCAGCACCGGCGCGAGCAACGACATCCAGAGGGCGACGGAAACCGCCAGAGACATGGTGACGAAGTACGGTTTCAGCGACGCGATAGGACCTGTAAACTACAATGATTCGAGCGATGTCTTCCTCGGACGCGATTACGGAAAGACCAAATCCTATTCCGAGGGCGTTGCTGCCGAGATCGACAGAGAAGTCAAGAAGATAATACAGGACGCATATGCGGAAACCGAAAAGATACTTACGGAGAATATGGATAAGCTGGAAGTCGTTGCGCAGGCTCTGCTGAAGGTGGAAACCCTCGACGGAGAACAGTTTGAAGCTCTGTACGCGGGCGAAATCGATGCGGACGGCATAGAAAAACAGGTTCGCGAAAAGGAAGATGAGATCCGCAGAGAGAATGCGAAAGAGGCTGAAGAGAGCAGGAGAATACGCGAGGAAGAGGAAAGGCGCATGCAGGAAGAACTCGCAAAGTATGACACCGATTACATGAACGAAGATTCCGACAGAGCGCAAACCATCACCATCAACATACCGAAGAGGTTTATTGATGACTATAAATCGGAGAACAGGGACGTATCAGACAGTCACACTGACAACGGTGAGAGCGAGGAAACCGGCAAACATGAGGAAACGGATGCCGGTGACGATGCCCGTGACCGTGCCGACGACGATGGATCCGATGTGAAAAAAGACTGATGAAAAAGATTGAGTAAGTGAGTAAGAAGGAAAAATAAATCCGAAAAGCAGACGACGAATAAGACGCAGAAAGCTTGATTAAGTGGAGATTGACCTGCGATACAGAGAAAGTTGGTGATGACCATGAAAATTACAGTTAATGATTGTCTGAGCTTGGAGTCGTTGACTCCGAGCGTCCTTGCCGCCGGCAGAAAAAATATAGAAAACAGAGTGAGATCCGTTTCTGTGCTTGATGTTTGCGATTCGACCTCGGTAGAGGATTTGAAAGATTTGAACGAGCAGCTTCTGCTGACGTCCTTTTCAGGCGTTGACGATACCTCGGAAAAATGTAAAATCGTCGAGAGCGTTGCCCGCAAGGGCGCATCGGGACTGATAGTGTTTCATCTGAAAAAGGGGCTTACTTCGCTTGAGAAAACTGTTGTTGAAACCGCCGAAAAGAATGCGTTGCCTCTTGTGGCGATGCCGGATGCAAACCCGTCCGGGTATGCGGATGTAATAGAGCAGGTGGTGGACAAGCTCCTGTACGGCAGCAACTTCAAGAACAGTTTGATAAACAACACCATATATCATCTTTTGGATTTTGAGCGGCACAGCAGCTTTCAGAGTGCCCTCAAGGAGGCGGCTGTCAGCAATGAATTTCAACTTGTGCTGTTGTCCCGGGATTTCAATCCCATATTGACCGTGGAAACGCGTCAGAGAACCACCATTGCCGATGCGATAAGGCTTGGAAAAGAGAGGGATGTCGACAAATCGAGCGTGTATACGTTTATAGACGTAAATGGCGTGCTTACATACTGGGGCTCGATAAAGATAGATAACGAAAAGTATTTTCTCTTCTTGGTGGACAATGAAGATAATTATTCCGCGGGAGAGATTACCAAGCTTGCGGAAATCATCGAGCTTGCCATAGGCATGTGGAAGTATACGCCTGAACGCGATGTGAAGGCGGAATTTGTGAAGGCCCTTATTCGTTCCAACAAGAGCCTTGCGTATGCGCTCAAGGACGAGATGGAATTGCCGGCGGAAAACATTATGAGCGTGTTCTATTACAAAGGCGTGGAAACCTCAAAATGCAATTCCATAATTTCGGATTTCGAGATGAAGGAAAACGCCGAAGTCATAAGGTTGGCGGAGGGGAGCGAGTCTTACGGAGTCATCATTAAGAAAGGCGATGCTCCTTCGGACGAAGTCTTTACGGGAAAAGCCGCGGTTCTCGGGATGTATGAGAAATTAAAGGAAGACAACAAGGCGTTGCGCGTATTTCACGTTACGGGGATAAACGGCATAGAAGGCGCCGCCGACGCTTTCCACCTGATAGTCGAAACGTGGACTTTCGTTGAAAGTGTATTTCCGTACAAGAGAGTCTTCACCAAGTATGAGCTGTCGCTCGCATCGAACTGCGTAAACATACAGATTCAGAACAGTTATCTGAAAAAAACCTATATGGAACTTCTGGAACCGTTCAAGCGTGAGATGGGAGAAAACAAGGCGAAGCAGCTTCTGGAGACTCTGGAAACTTTTGTTCTCGACGCGGGACTGAACAGCGGCAAAACCAGCGTTTTTATGGGGATCCATACGAACACGGTTCAATACAGACTCAAGAGAATAAACGAGGTGCTCGGCGCAGAAATGACGGGGAACAGAATAATCCCCGGCCTGACTATCGCGCTGGCGCTCAAAAGGCTTGAGCCGGTGGTAAAATAGCGAAAATGAAGAGAAAGAAGTCGAAGGAATTTGAAATATGTTATTGGCATTTGACATCGGAAACAGCAACATAGTCCTCGGAGTCTTCAAGGGCGAGGAACTGATCACGAACTGGAGAATAGAAACAGATACGAATAAGAGCGCCGACGAGTACGGCATGCTCATCAGTCAGTTTTTTCGATACGAGGGGCTGAAAATGAGTGCTGTAAAAGATGTTATAATTTCGACGGTCGTTCCGTCCGTTCTTTATACTATGCAGCACATGTCGCAGAAGTATTTCTGCAAGAGAGCCATAGTTATAGAATCGGGCGTCAAGACAGGTCTGATCGTCAAATATGACAACCCTAAGACGGTCGGAGCCGACAGAATAGTAAACGCCGTCGCTGCTTACAAAAAGTACGGGGGCCCCCTGATAATCATAGATTTCGGTACGGCAACCACGTTCTGCGCCATAAGCGAGAAAGCGGAGTATCTGGGTGGGACGATAGCCCCCGGACTTAAAATAGCGTCCGAGGCGTTGTTCCAGAAGACCGCGATGCTGCCGAAGGTCGAGTTGGAGGAACCGGGACACGCCATCTGCAAAAATACCATTCAGAGCATGCAGTCCGGACTTGTGTATAGTCACATGGGAATGGTAGAGTTTATCGTAAGGAAGATGAAAGAAGAACTTGAAGCGATCACGGAGAGCGGCACGCCCGCAAAGGTCATCGCGACGGGAGGCCTTGCCGCCATGATAGATGCGGGAGTTGACTGCATTGACTGTGTGGACAGACTGCTGACACTTGAGGGTCTGGAAATAATTTACCGGAAGAATCGCAGACTAAGGCATTCCTCCAAAGACAGAAAGCCGTGCGAGGTGCAACCGTCAAAGGCTGAGAAACCGTGCGACGCGCAATCCAAAAATGAGCAAAAGCCGTGCGAAGAAGAAAGTCCGAATGAATAAAGTGACATGAGAAACAATAAGCAGATTAAGCAAAGTCGAGTGGAAAAAATAAGGAATGAGGGGCGAATTGGAAATATAGGAAATCTCAAGTTGGACAATCCGTTCGTTCTCGCCCCTCTTGCGGGTATAACCGACGCTCCCATGCGCCGAATCAATCGGCAGATGGGGGCGTCTTTGACGTATTCGGAGATGGTGAGCGCCAAGGGCATGTATTACAACGATAAGAATACGGAGAAACTGCTGTTCCGCTATGAGGACGAAAGCAATACGGCATACCAGATATTCGGACATGAACCTGACATGATAGCTTATGCGACGGACAGGTTGAACGACAGAAAACACGTTTTGCTCGACATAAATATGGGTTGTCCCGTACCTAAGATAGTCAAGAACGGAGAGGGTTCGGCTCTTCTTAAAGATCCCGGACTGATGGAAAAACTGGTTCGCGCGGCGGTTCAGAATACCGACAGACCCGTAACCGCGAAGATAAGAACAGGTTTTGCGGCGGATGAAAACAATGCGGTTGAGGCGGCGCTCGCGGTGCAGGAGGGCGGAGCCTCCGCCGTTGCGGTTCACGGAAGAACCAGAGCGCAATTTTATTCGGGGACGGTGGATAAAAAAACCATAGCCGAAGTAAAAAAAGCGTTGCGCATACCGGTCATCGGAAACGGAGATGTCGTTGATATCGCCACGGCGATGGAGATGCTGGAAGAAACGAACTGCGACTTTGTGATGATAGGGCGCGGCGCGCTGGGCAACCCGTGGATTTTCAGAGATTTAAAATGTGCGTGGAACGGTGAGGAATTGCCGCCGCCACCGACAATCAACGAGAAAGGCGAGATGATGTTGCGCCTGCTCGACGACATAGTCGAGATAAAGGGCGAGTACGTTGCGGTAAGGGAAATGCGCAAGATCTGCGGCTGGTACGTCAAGGGACTGGCAGGAAGCGCCGGGTTCAGACGTACCGTAAACGCAATCACGGATGTTGCGGAGCTGCGGGAGGCTATTTGTGAATATATGTTTTCTATCTGAAATATGGTATAATAGCGGGCGGAGCGGTTTTTGCGATTCAACCGCATTAACGAAGACATCACTGCATGTAAACAGGACGAAAAGCGGTCGTCGAAAAGCAGTAGTTGAAAAGTAGTCGTGACGAGCAGTAGTTAAAAAGTAGTCGTGACGAGCAGCGATTGACACAAATTTTGATGGCTGCCGGAAATTGTCCGGACATTGCATGGTTTAAAAATACACATTGGAGGAAATTAGATGGAAACAAGAGTAAACGCGGCACTTGAAGAAATAAAGAAGGTGCTTGCGCAGGATGGCGGAAGTATTGAACTTGTGGAGATCACACCGGGAAATATCGTAAAAGTGAGACTGACAGGACACTGTGCGGGATGCCCCGGAGCAAGGATGACATTGAAGGGGATTGTTGAACAGATTCTTTCGGAGACTGTGCCGGAAATCAGAGGCGTCGTAGCGGTGGATTGATTGGAGTGTGAATGGATTTACAGAAGTACATAGAGGCTAACCGTGGACCCGCTATTGAAACACTGAAAGAGTTGATAAGGATAAGGAGTGACAGATCGTCCGCCGTTGAGGGTGAGGATTCGCAGATATATCCGTTCGGAGAGGGTGTACAGAGAGCTTTTGAATACATGCTTGCCAAAGGCGAAGAGATGGGCTTTTCCGTTGAAAATATAGACAACTACGGAGGCCACATAGACTTTGGCGAGGGGGAAGAAACTGTCGGAGTGATGGGACATCTTGACGTTGTTCCCGCAGGCGACGGATGGGACAGCGATCCCTACGGCGCGGAAGAAGAGGACGGTTATATCATAGGAAGAGGAACGACCGATGACAAGGGACCTGTGATAGCCTCTTTATACGCGATGAAAGCGCTGAAAGACGCGGGATATAAACCGCACAGGAAGATACGCCTGATACTGGGACTCGATGAGGAAACCGAATGGGAAGGCATGGATTACTACTTTGACAAGGTGGAAACTCCCGACTTCGGAATAACACCGGATGCTGATTTCCCCGTTATTAACGGCGAAAAAGGAATAATGGTGTTTGAACTTGCAAAGAAACTTACAAAAGGTAATGCGGCGGGACTGCAGTTGGGTAAACTTTCCGGAGGCGAGGCGGTCAATATGGTCGCTTCGCAGGCGCGCGCGGTTGTCAGAAGTGACGCAAAGGGTGCTTATGAAAAAATAAGAGAAAAACTTGCGGATTTCATGGCGGAGACGGGATATAAGCTGAAAACAAAGGGAGTAGGCAAATCACTTGAAATACTTGCGGACGGAGTGGCGTGCCACGGAGCGAGACCCGAAAAAGGTTTGAATGCGATTTCGGTTCTCATGAGTTTTTTGGGAAGACTCAATTTTGCCAACGAAGATGTAAACGAGTTTATAGATTTTTATAACGGGCATGTGGGATTCAACATGTACGGAGAAGAACTCGATATCGGATTTGAGGATGAAAAATCGGGAAGACTTTCCGTTAACAACGGATTGATAAGCTACGATAAGGATTCGATTTCGGTGAACGTCAATGTGCGGTATCCGGTGAGTTTCAGCGCAGATGATGTGTACGACGCCATGCAGCCGATTCTGGATAAATATGCGATAGGCGTGGTGAAACACGTAGATATGGAACCTTTATATTTTGATGCGGACAGCAATCTTATAAAAACCCTGATGGATGTATACATAGAGGAAACGGGCGACATGGACAGCGAGCCTATCGTAAGCGCGGGCGGCACGTATGCCAGAGCATGCCCCAATGTAGTGGCTTTCGGCGGCTTGTTTCCGGGAGACCCGGACATAATGCATCAAAAAAATGAAAAGATTGCCATAGACAGGTTCAACAAGATGACGGACATATACGCCAAAGCACTTTATCGTTTGACGCAGGCCGATTTTACGATATAGGCGTTTTCCGCCGGATGGCGGGAAGCGGCGGCGCGTAAGATTTGCCGCCTGTAGGGTAAGCAGCGGCGCAAGGATTTTGCCGCTTGTAGAATAAGCGGCGGCGCAAGGATTTTGCCGCTGAAAGATAATCGAGAGGAATATGAGAGAAGAAAAGAGAAGAAAAAGAACAGAGATGACCACCGTCGCAATGCTTACGGCAATTTCGTGCATGCTGGTCTTCATATATTTGCCGTTTCCGTTGTTTCCGGCGTTCAAATATGAGTTGGCGGACGTCCCCGTTTTGATAGCGACATTCGCATTCGGCCCTGTGCCGGGGATAATAGTCACTGTTTTGGCGGCCTTTGTTCAGGCTTTTGTGTTGGGGCAGGATACGTGGATGGGATTTACCATGCACGTAATAGCGACGGGAACCTTCGCGGTGATCGCGGGAATCATATACCACAGAAATAAGAGCAGAAAGACGGCGGTGATCGGACTGGCATGCGGTACGGTTGGCATGGCTGTGGTCATGTGCGTGGCAAATTACGTATTGGATCCGATCTTCTACGGAATGACCAGAGAGGCCGTGGCGAAACTCGTGCTTCCGGCAATTCTGCCTTTTAACCTGAGCAAGGCGGGAGTCAACTCGATCGTGACGTTCCTGATTTATAAAAAGATCTCAAATATAATCCATGGAAGCAAGAAGCGAAATGAGTATGAGAGAGATTAAAATAAGCTCGGAGAAAGAGGCGGCGGAATTTGGAAAGAGGCTCGGAAAAACTCTGGAAAGCGGAGATGTTCTCGCACTCGTGGGAGAACTCGGTACGGGGAAGACGACACTGACCAAGGCGATTGCCGCGGGACTCGATATTTCGGAAACCGTAACCAGTCCGACATTTACGATTGTAAAGGAATACAACTCGGGCAGACTTCCTCTGTTTCATTTTGACGTTTACAGACTTGAGAACGGCGGGGAACTTATCGAAATCGGGGGAGAGGAATACTTTGACGCCGGGGGGATATGCGTCATTGAATGGGCGGATAAGATCGCGGAGATATTGCCGGACGATACGAAACTGATTTTGCTTGAGTACGGAGAAAATGAAGGAGAACGCATATACAGATGTACATTTTAGGCTTTGAAACCACGGGAGCGAGAGGCTCTGTCGCTTTGTGCAACCTTGAAACACGAGAGATTGGAGAAAAATCGACCGAAGAGCCTATGGGACATTTGAGGAATATCACGGAACTTGCCTCACAATTGTTGCGGGAGCGGGGAGTTGAACCGTCAGACCTGAGCGGAGTCGCGGTATCCGTGGGACCCGGATCATATACCGGGATAAGGATTGGAGTTTCATCCGCCAGAGCCGTTGCGCAGGCGCTGAATATAACTTGTTTTGCCGTTCCGAGTTTGGAAATGTTCAGGGAAAAGTGTGACGGAAAAAGCGGCTGCGCGGTGATAGTCAATGCCAGAAGAGGTCAGGTGTACGGTGCGGTGTACGGAAGTCATGGAGAGGAGATCCTTGCCCCGGGCGCATACATGCTCGATGATGTCACGTCGGCCGTAGACGGAATCCGCGGGAGCCGCGGGAATGGCGTGCATTCCGGAACGGATGACAGTATCACGTTTTATGGCGACGGAGTCACGGCATATCTGAAAGACGAGAGATTTGCACATCTTTTGAGAGGGCGTAAATTTGCGAATGAAAGAGAGCTTCTCCCTACGGCGGGCATGGTCGTAAGGCATGCAATCGGCATGCGGGAGCGTGGCGAAGAATGCGACTTCCGGGATTTACAGCCTGATTATATGAGGGAAACCGAGGCCGAACAGAAGTTAAAGGACGGCACGCTGGCAAGACTGCGTGAGAAAAAGATGGCGAACCTGATGAACGGTCACAATTAACTTTGTGAAGTCCGGTGACCGCGGGAGGGTGTTTTCCGGAAACATGCCGGGTGCCGGCATATGATGCCGGAAAATCCGTGACCTGAGGCAAGAGGAAAAGAAGATGAAGATCAGAAAAGCGGACAGAGCGGACATTGACGGAATCGTTGCGATAGAAAAGGTCTGTTTTTCCGTACCATGGTCAAGGGAATCCCTGATTACCGATATAACGGAAAATCCGCGGGCACAGTATTTTGTCGCGGAGACGGACGGCAATATCGCAGGTTATGCCGGAATGTGGGAAGTCGCGGATGAGGGACATATAAACAATGTTGCGGTCATGCCGAGGTACAGACGGCAGGGCGTAGCCTCAATTCTGCTGGCCACGATGCTCTATACGACTGATAGACACGGGCTTGTGGGGCACACGTTGGAAGTGCGTGCAGGCAACGGGGAGGCGATAAAGCTCTATGAAAAATTCGGATTCAAATCTGCGGGAATCCGCCCCGGATATTATGAGGACGACGGGGAAGACGCTGTAATAATGTGGCGAACGGGAAATCACGATCTTATTGGGAGAGTCCTGGATGAAAAACGGAAAATTTATCACTTTGGGAATAGAAACAAGCTGTGACGAAACATCCGTAGCTGTGGTCGCGGACGGAAGAGAAGCGCTGTCCAACGTGATCAGCTCACAGATAGACATACATACCAAGTTTGGCGGAGTAGTTCCGGAAATAGCTTCGCGCCACCATCTTCGGAACATAAATGAGGTTTTGGAACTCGCCGTCAAAGAGGCGGGAGTGAAACTTGAGGAAGTCGATCTTATAGGAGCCACAAACGGACCGGGACTTATAGGAGCGCTCGTTATCGGCGTCGCGACGGCAAAGGCGCTTTCTTTTGCTACGGGGATTCCGCTCGTCGGGGTCAATCATATGCACGGTCACATCAGCGCGGCATACCTGCAATATAAAGATCTGGAACCGCCGTTTCTGACCCTGCTGGTATCCGGCGGACACACCAATCTCGTGTATGTTACGGATTACAACAGGTGCGAAGTGATAGGAGAGACGAAAGATGATGCGGTCGGAGAGGCATATGACAAGGTCGCGAGAGTGATGCAGCTCGGGTATCCCGGCGGCCCTAAGATTGATGCGGCCGCCAAAGACGGTGATCCGGAAGCCGTAGACTTTAAACGTGTCCGCCTTGAAAAAGGAAGTTTTGACTTCAGCTTCAGCGGACTGAAAACGCAGGTTTTGAACTACTTGAGCAGGGAGAGGATGCGAGGTAACGTTGTATGCAGAGAGAACGTGAGCGCGGCTTTTCAGCAGGCGGTGATGGACGTTCTTGTGGACAAGACCATGGCTGCCGCGGAAAAGTACGGCGCAGACAAGATCACGGCATCGGGCGGTGTTGCGGCAAATTCGCTTCTGAGAGAGATGTTAAAGGCGGAATGCGACAATAAGGGGATAGACTTGTATCTGCCCGACCCTGTGCTTTGCACGGACAACGCCGCGATGATAGCCTCTTCTGCATATTACCGGTACAAGATGAACGGGGCGGATGACCTGCTTCTGGACGCATACGCGAATCTACCGTTTTAGTCCATGTCTTGCGACCTGCAACTTGCGATCTATGACCCACAGCGCTATTTGCGACCTGCAACTTACAATTTGTGACTCACAACCCATGATTTATAATTTACTGCTTGAAATACACGATTTACAATTTACTTTATGACTATACTATCGGCAACGGAAATAACAAAAGCATACGGGACGGATGTGATACTGGACAAGGTTTCGTTTCATATAAATGAAGGCGATCGGGTCGGCATCGTCGGAGCAAACGGCGCGGGCAAGACGACTCTCATGAACATACTCACCGGACGGGATACGGCCGAATCCGGCAGTTTTTTTATTGCCAAAGGCGTGACCGTCGGTTATTTGAGTCAAAAGGACGAGTTTAACCCTGAGGGGACAGTAATACAGCAGGTGGAAAACATATACGGCAAATTTGAAGAGATGGAAAAGGAAATACATATGCTTTCCGACGAGATAGCCGCAATCGGCGCAAGCGGTGAGTTTCGCAAAGAGAGCGGTGAAAAAGGCACGTCGTATTCCGGATATGACAGGCTTTTCCGCAGGCTTACGATTCTTCAGGACAAGTATAACGACGAGGGCGGATTTTCCTATAAAAGCCGCATGAGAGGCATTTTGAGCAGTATGGCATTCGGCGAAGAATACTATGACAAAGAGGTTTCCACGCTTTCCGGAGGCGAGCGCACGAGGCTTGCGCTGGCCTGTCTTTTGATGGAACACCCGGATATATTGCTGCTCGACGAACCGACCAATCATCTCGACATCGGAATGCTCAAATGGCTTGAACAGTTCCTTAAGTCATACAGGGGCACTGTCGTTCTCGTATCGCACGACCGGTATTTCCTCGATAACATGTGTACGAACATCTTTCAGATTGAAAACAGGAAACTCAAGATGTACAGGGGCAACTATACGCAGTTCATTGCAAAACGAAGGCAACAGAGGGAAAGTGAGCTGAAAGCCTACGCCAAACAGCAGGAGGAAATAAAACGCCAAGAGGAGATGATCAGGCGATTCAAATCTCACGGGACGGAACATCTCGCCAAGCGCGCGGCGTCGCGGGAAAAAAGACTGGATGCATTGGAAAGACTGGAAAAACCGCAGGCGGAGCGTTCCGGAGTGAAGATAAAATTTAGTCAGGATTATCAGAGCGGAGGCGACGTTTTGTTTGCCGAGGGGCTTTCAAAATCCTTCACCACGGGGCGGGAGAGAAAAGAAGTGTTCGGCGGAGTCGATTTTGACATAAAGCGGGGCGAAAAAATCTGCATAGTCGGATCCAACGGAACAGGGAAGACGACGCTGCTCAAGATTATAATGGGTACGCTTGAACCTGATTCGGGGTACCTTGAACGTGGACACCGGGTGGAATTTGCTTACTACGACCAGCATCAGGAGTTGCTGGACGGCAATAAAACCCTGATGGAAGAAATACACGATGTTTACGTACAGTATAAAGACAGTGAAGTTAGGGGCCTACTGGGTCGTTTTCTGTTTGCCGCCGATCGCGTGTTCAACCGGGTCGATACACTTTCCGGCGGGGAAAAGGCGCGGCTTGCGCTTTTGAAACTGATGCTTTCGGGAGCGAATGTTCTGATTCTCGATGAGCCCACAAATCACCTCGACATAGATTCCAAAGAGGTGTTCGAGGAAGCTCTGCAAGATTACCCGGGCACTGTGATCGCGGTTTCTCACGACAGATATTTTCTCAATAAAATCGCGACCAAAATCTTTGAACTCGATAAGTGCGGAATAACCGAATACATCGGCGGCTATGACTACTATGAAGAAAAGAGGGCGTCCATAGAATCGGGCAGGGACTATATAAAGAAGTTGGGTGCGGAAACAGACGCCGGTACGGGAAATGGTCCCGACAGGAACGCTTCGAGCATAGGGTCATCTGACGAAAACCGGAAAGCAGGCGCAATGAACCCGGCGGAAGAGAGGATCCTTAAGAAAAAAATCGAAACCGAACGGCGTCGCATCGAGCGGGAAAAAGCACGTCTGGAAGATGAGATCGCAAAACTTGAGAATGAGATAGAATTGCTTAAAGAGGAGATGTGCAAACCGGAAAATTTGTCGGAACCGTTGAAGCTTGTGGAGCTGGACAAAGAAGTGAAAGAAAAGGAAGCCACCCTTGAAACCACGTACGACAGGTGGATGGAACTTCAGGGTTAGCCGCGCGGATACTGAACCGCGTATATGGCGGTGACGATCCATTTGCGGGAATTGAACGGTGCATGTATTTGCATATAATTCTATCGCAGCGCCCCGCCCCCTGCGGCGGCAGGCACGTCCTCATCGCAGAGAATCAAACGGCTCGCTCGCGGAAATTGAATGGCGGCGTGAACTCGGTCTTTGATAATTCAACATGACCTCAGACAGCACGCCCGCCATACTTCAATTTCTGAACTCGCCTGCGCCGATGATTCTTGACTGCTCTTGCGGATATGCCTGATGCCTTGGGGCAATGACTTGAACATAGAAAAATATTGACGCAAGAAGTTAAAAGATTTAAACTTATACATATCGCAGAAAAGCCTGCACAATCAGATGAAATATTACCCGTATACTTTGTTGATGTATGTGCAGTTACTTACCGATACGATCAATAATATGTTACAAAGGAAATGATTTGTTTTAGTTTCAAAGGGGAGCGACAGTGATGTTGAAATGTGAATTATTTACAGCACTTAAGTCGAAGAGAGTTGTCTTTCTGTTTCTGTTTTTTATTTTTATTACAGGGTATGACCTGTATCAAAATTACACTTACAATTTTCATTCGTACCTGACAGGAGAGTGGACTTCGAAACCAACGGGAAAGGATCTTTTTCATCCCTGTCTTGCAAGTTTTATTTCCGCATCGCATATAGGACGCATGCCACAAATATTGATGACGTGGGCATTCCCTCTATACCCACTTTTTTCATATGCTGATTCGTTTGCGATTCAAAAACAATGCGGTTACTATAACGTTATGTTGACAAAGACTGACCGTAAAAAGATCGTTTGTTCACGTTTTGCGGTGGCGTTTTTAATACCGTTTCTTATTGCACTAGTTGCTTTATTTTTAAATTTCGCCGGCGCCAATATAGTTTTTCAAGGGGGAACAACATTTGTAGGACGTGAGGCAGGGGAACTTACGGATTTTCAAGCCTTTTCATTTAGACACCCGTATGCTGTATATATAGCTTATATCTTCGTTTTCTCCTCTGTCATGGGTCTTTACGGAATGTTTTGCGCGGCAGTGACCTTTTTCATTCCAAAGTATATAGTCCTGTATCCGGTGATTTTTTTTGTGTGGTTTCTTATCATGAATATTCCGTACAGCATATGGAGCGTGATGCAGAGCTTTGTGGATTACAGCTCTACGGAGATGATCGTCTCCTCGGTTTACTATACTGTTTTGATGTTCGCCACTACCGTGGCGGCGTATGTTTACAAGGTGAGGTACGATGAATTATAGAAAGATTAAATAACTTTTGATGTCGGTTATAGTGATGAACCGGTTTCTTTGGTCCGGCTGACCGAGGTAAACCTACAGGCGGCGATCTGAAAGGTTTTCAGCGGGCACAGAGGTAATTTTTATCATCGTATCCGTGTGTTATGCAATAAAAAGCCCTTTAGTGGGAAAAGAAAGAATACTTGATTATATAAGTTAATTATGCTAAACTGGTTATACTATATTATAACATTAAGTTGATGATTGCCTTGAGATTAAAGGGAGACAGCAGTGATGTTGAAATGTGAATTATTTACAGCGCTTAAGTCGAAAAGAGTTATCTTTCTGTTTCTGTTTTTCATTTTGATTACCGGGTATGACCTATATCAAAATTACACTTACAATTTTCATCGGTACCTGACAGGAGAGTGGACTTCAAAACCGACGGGAGAGGATCTTTTTCATCCCTGTTTTGCAAGCTTTATTTCCGCATCGCACATAGGACGCTTGCCGCAGATGCTTATGATGTGGGTGTTTCCTTTATATCCTCTCTTTGCTTACGCCGATTCTTTTGCGCTTCAGAAACAGTGCGGGTACTATAACGTTCTGCTGACAAAGGCCGACCGGAAAAAAGTCGTTTCTTCACGTCTTGCGGTGGCGTTTTTAGTTCCTTTTCTCGCTATTTTGGTTGCATTGGTTTTGAATTTCGTTGCCGCAAATATAGTTTTTCGAGGTGGGACTTCATTTCTGAATTTGGAAGGACAGATGCTTGAAGAATTTCAAAACTTTTTTTTTCGCCACCCATATGAGGTATACATAGCTTACATCTTCGTTTTCTCCTTCGTCATGGGACTTTACGGTATGTTTTGCGCGGCCGTGACCTTTTTCATTCCAAAATATGTCGTCCTGTATCCGGTGATTTTTTTTGTATGGTTTCTTATAATGAATATTCCGTACAGCATATGGAGCGTGATGCAGAGTTTTACAGATTACAGCTCTACGGAGATGATCGTCTCCTCAATTTACTATACTGTTTTGATGATTGTCACTACCGTGGCGGCGTATGTTTACAAGGTGAGGTACGATGAATTATAGAAAGAT
>ERZ773099.868-NODE-868-length-23471-cov-17.039289_pt1 | contig 23471 bp, 22 predicted proteins | sample MGYA00511120_ERZ773099 | MGnify/ENA primary metagenome ERZ773099 (study PRJEB29015, sample SAMEA2738012) | human oral metagenome | biome: human oral; feature: human-associated habitat; material: dental | place: China | collected 2104 ...
TCTCGGGGTAGCCGAGGAAGAGTCCCGCTGCATCGTTGAGCAGGATCTGCTGCATATCGATCATCAGCTGACGGCGCTTTGCCGGGTCGAATTCGACGGCAAGTTCCGCACACTTTGCGTCATACGCGGGGTTGCTGTAGCCGGAGCCGTTCTGCGGATTATCACCGTTCACATTCGTACGCCAGTACCAGTTGAGATAGATCTCGGGATCACCTGTGTTTGCCGTTGTAATATTTGAGATCAGCAGGTCATATTCGCCGCTGATACCGATCTTATCGAGCAGGTTATAGTCAACCGGCTTGATCTTGACATCAATGCCGACCTTTTTCGCATCTGCCTGAACTGCCTCTGCGTAGATCGGCAGCTCTGCGCGGCTGTTGTAGATGACAAAGTCAACGGAGAGCGGCTTGCCGTCCTTGTCACGAATACCGTCGCCATCCGTATCCTTCCAGCCTGCCTCATCGAGGAGCTTGTTGGCGCGGTCGACATTGTAGGCGTTCGGGTCGGTCAGCTGGTCAAAGCCATAGTCAAGGGACGGCGGAACAGGAGCCTTCCCCGGGACGAACGTGCCCTTCAGGATGACTTCGTTGTACGCCTTGCGATCCGTCATAGAGATGAAGGCAGCGCGTACCTTCGGATCACCGAGAACGCCCTTCTGGTTGATGCGTGCAAGAACCGTACGCAGGGATGCAATGCGATCAATATGGAATTTCGCATTGTCGTTGAAGAGACCGATGTCCCCCGCCGCAATGTTGACCGCCATATCGACCTCACCCGACTGAAGCGCCATCGCGCGCGTATTCGGGTCGTCGATCGACGGAATCTCAACCGTCTCATACGGCACTTCCCCATCCCAGTAGTACGGGTTCTTCTTCATGACGGCCTTTTCCTTCACGAAGGACTCGCATACATAGGGACCGGTGCAGATGGGACCCTGCTTGGCAAAGTCACGCTCCCCCTCGCTCGATACATCGACGATGAGGAAGAGAGGATCGGCAAGGAAGCCCGGCATGCTCGGCGACGGCTTCTCCGTCTTGATCGTGAGCGTCTGACCGTCCGCCTTCATCTCCGTATACTTGAAGAAGGTCTCTGCGCGGTTGTTCTTCTTAAACGAGCGCTCAAGAGATGCCTTGACCGCCTCTGCCGTCAGCGGCTTGCCGTTCGAGAACTTGACGTTGTCACGGATCTTGAACGTCCAGGTCAGCTTGTCGTCGCCGATCTTCCAGCTCTCGGCAAGCCACGGTGTCGCGTTCATCTTCTCGTCAAACTTGACGAGCGTCTCGCCCATGCCGTAGCGCATGACAACCCAGCTGAAATAGTTCTCCGTCGGCTCAAGCGTGTCCGCGAAGTTCGTCACGCCGACCTTCAGCGTCGTCTTGTCCCCTGCGGACTGCCCTCCGCCGCAGCCGGTCAGGAGCGCTGCTGCCATACATCCGGTCAGTAGGACGCCCATCCATCGTTTCAGTTTACCCATCTGTTTTCCTCCTTTAATTTGCCTTGCGCGGGTCTAGGATATCCCGCAAACTATCTCCCCAAAGATTGAATACCGAAACGACGAGTGCAATCGCCAGTCCGGGGAAGATCATCAGCCATGGCGCTGTCTGGATCAGCTGCCGCCCTTCGTTCAGCATGAGTCCCCACTCCGGTGTCGGCGGCTGTGCGCCGAATCCGAGGAAGGAGAGTCCTGCCAGTTCCATCATCAGGGCGCCGATATCAAGCGCTGCCGTAATGATGATGATCGGTATGATATTCGGCAGAATATGCCGCTGAATCATTGCAATCGGGCGCGTCCCGCTCGTGATCGCGGCAGAGAGATAATCCTGCTGCTTTACCTTGAGCGTCAGACTGCGGGCAAGGCGCGCGTATTTCGTCCATCCGACAATGACGACGGCGAGAACCGCATTGACAGCACTGCCGCCAAGCACACCGGCAATCGCAATGGCAAGTACGATACCCGGAAATGCGAGAAACACATCCGTCAGACGCATGATGACATTGTCCACCTTACCGCCGACATAGGCAGAGACCACACCGATCAAGGTGCCAAGCCCACCGGAGATAATCACAACGATCAGAGCCATCGTAATGGAGATGCGCGCACCATAGAGGATACGCGTAAAGATATCTCGTCCAAGTTTATCCGTGCCGAAGTAATGTTCGGCAGAGGGCGGGAGAAGGGAGTTCTGAATCTGCGACTCGTACGGATCATACGGTGAGATCAGCGGCGCACAGACGGCGATAAGCACAATCAGCAGGATGATGCCTGTATAGATACGAAACAGCAGTTGATCCCGCGTCATGATTTCGCCCCCTTCCTGAGCCTCGGATCCAGATACGAGTATGATATATCAACGATGAGATTGACAAGCATATAGAGCGTTGCAATCCAAAGAACAAACCCCTGAAGGAGCGGATAGTCGCGCATTTCGATTGCACGCACGGCGAGGCGCCCGATGCCTGGCCACGAGAATACAATCTCGATCACGGCAACGCCGCCAAGCAGCCACCCAATGGCAAGACCAAGGAGGGTGATAAGCGGCAGGAAAGCATTGGGCAGAACATGACGCCACAGGATACGTGACATCGACATACCGCGCGCTTTCAGCCCTATGACATAGTCCTGTCCAAGCTCCTCAAGCACAGCCGTGCGTACCTGCCGCGTATACTTTGACGAGAGCAGAATCGCAAGCGTAAATGCCGGCAGGATCATGCGGTCGAGACTAACCTCGCCGCCCGCAATCGGGAATAATCCAAGTTTTAGTCCGAACACATAGAGCAGGATGAGCCCCACCCAAAAACTCGGCATGGATACGCCCAGAAAGGTGAAAAACCGTATGATCTGATCCGGCCATCGATTCCGATACAGCGCCGAGGCAACCCCCGCCGGAATGGAGATCAGCAGCATCATAATAACTGCCGTTCCTGCCAAGAGCAGCGTCCCTGGCAGATTCTGCAAAAGCTTATCCTTCACAGGAATTTTCGCAGAATAGGACATTCCCATATCGCCGTGCGCAACCCCATCCAACCAGCGAATATACTGCTGATGAAACGGGAGATCAAGCCCGAGTTCATGGCGTGTTCGCTCAATGGTCTCCTGTGAGACAATTGTATCGCCCGTCTCCAGAATCGCATCCACAGGATCACCCGGTGCGATGAACGTCAGACTGAACGTCAGAAAACTGACACCCAGCAGAGTGATGACCATCTGCACCAGACGCATCAGAATTGCTTTTGCACTCAACTCTCCAACTCCTTTATTGTTGCATATTAAAACCGCTTATCTCAAAAGAGAAAGCGGCGCAAACAATCCACAACAATACATCTCTGCACAAGTCATATCATTGCCTTATTCATCTCCCCATCTCTCGTGAGTCCAACAATGAATCCTATTGCAAGCAGGCTTTCCGGCTCATAGATCGCTGCGTTCCTCCGCCTTCCCGGTTTTCACCAGTGACTTTACGGGCACAGGCTCTGTGCCTGTGGAAAAACGCTCCCTATTTACGGCTGCGGGACAGCACGGGCATCGCACCCATTTTCCTCTTATCGCTCGGAGTTCCGCACATACCTTCATATCACGGTAAGACTTTCGACGGAACTCCGACACTTGCAACGTACTCGCTATACAGTTTTACAATAGTATAGGCGTAGTATATCTATGTTTGACATGCTTGTCAAGAGATTCATCCAGAACGCTCACCGCTTATTATACACCAACAGCAATGCGACAATAGTTTATGTATAGATATTGACAATAACAATATAAATGAATATAATACGGATTGAATGTATATGAAAAATAACGAATGAAAAGGAGTGTGTGATGTGAAAAGCAAGACTTACATTAGCAACCGCCTGCTGAGCGCGGCCTTACTCACGGGTATTTTTGCTGCGAGCGCACCGGGGATTTCTTATGCAGGCGACTCTACGGGATCGGAATCCAAGAAAATCTACGATGCGGGAACCGTTGTCGTTACGGCGATGCGTATGGAGAGTCCGGATCTGGATTCTCCCGCGTCGACGATCGTCATTACGGGGAAGGAATTAGAGGAGCGCGGAGAAAATTCGCTTTTTGAGGCGATATCGCGCGTTCCCGGCGTTACGGCAGTCTCTTATGGGACAGGCGGCGAGGATTATATCGGGCATCCTCTGCGTATGAATGTGCGCGGGATCGACAAGGGAACGCTCATCATGCTGAACGGATCGCCGATCAATATGCAGGCGCAGAATTCTGCATTGAGCGCGATTCCCGTTTCCGCGGTAGAACGCATAGAGATCGTACGCGGGGCAAATTCCGTCCTCTACGGCGCGGAGGCGATGGGCGGCGTCATCAACGTGATCACGAAGAAACCGAGCAAGACGGAAACGACGGTCGGCGCCGAGTTTGGAAATAAGGAGAAGAATTATTTCGTGCGTACGGGGGACGGCAAATTCTCCTTCCAGTATAAAAAGGAATACAGGCGGGGCGTCGATCCCTTCAACCGCGTTTCTAAAAAAGGGAGAAATTATCAAATTTCCACAAAGGAAAGCAGCATCAAGGACGGGATTTTCCTCGATTATGCCTTTAACGACAAGCTCGTCCTGCATTATATCTACAATGAGATCGACAGCGGTTTCACGATTTGGCAAATACCGACCCTTACGGATATATATTCGGGGCGCTCGCCGGAAACGCGCTATCGTCAGACAAGGAACCAGCATGATGCGAATCTCATCTATGACGATGCGGACAGGGAGTTCAAGGTAAGTCTGAATTATTTGAACGACAAGATGGACTATACAAAACATGCAAAGGCAAACGCCGGCGTTTGGAAAGATACCAAGAAGCTGGTGCGGGGAGAAGGATATGCGCTCGACATCCAGAAGGGCTGGTGGGTCGGCGACCGGTCGCATCTCATTGCAGGGACAACTTGGCAGCGGGAGAAGTATCTGAGCCGAGATACGACAGAAAAAAGCCTGAGGCGCGACCAGTACGCGCTCTTCCTTTCGTATTCTATAGATTTCGACGATCGTTTTGCCATGACGATCGGCGCACGAGAGCATTTCGTAAAAAAGAACGTCTACGAGAAAGCTCAGAATGTATTTCTGCCGCAGTTCCAGTTGAATTACAAACTCAATCCGACGAGTTCCCTATATGCAAATGTCGGAAAATCCTTCGTCATGCCTTCGATTACGACGCCTTCCAGCTCTAGTTCATGGGCGAATCTAAGACCGCAGACGGGATGGACCTATGAAGCCGGTTACAAGCACATTACGTCTACCGAGGGATTCCGCGCGACGTTCTTCCATATGGACATCAAGGATAAATTTGAATGGACGAAGGAAAATCTCTTGATTCCGGGCGGAGATCCGAACGTAAGCGTCCTCGTCAATCGTTCGAAATTCAGAAATACCGGCTTGGAGCTGGAATATACGAAGAAATTGGGCAAATATTGGCATTTGCGGTATTCGGCAAGCATTTCAAAGCCGGAATCGAAGGATGAAGGAGGAAACTGGGCGCAGGATACATCTCGTTTCCAGACGGGAACGGATCTTACCTACGAGAAGGATCGCTTCCTGGCAAATGCAAGTCTCTTCTATATGGGAAATCGAGAAGCTCCGTATTACAGATCGGACGGCGAATACACTTCAAAGAAGGGCGTGGATCACAGATTGGGGAACGTTCTTCAATTCAATATGAATTTCCGTTATCAAATGACGGATCGGGATGTCTTGACACTCGGGATCTATAATATCCTCGATCGAAAGAATCCCGTCAACAAATACGAATACCCGGAGATGCCCAGAAATTTCCGTTTGGGCTACAGCCATACGTTCTAAACGCAAGGAGGAGATTCTATGAAGATGAAACAGTTCGTAACCTATGCTCTGCTGGCAGCCGCCTCTGCATTTCCCCTGCAGGCGGGGGCACATTCTCTTTGGGTGAATATGACGCATTGGAAGACTCCCGTACAGGCGGAGAAGCCGTCGACACGAATGTATATCGGATGGGGACACGCCTTCCCCGTGGACAGCTTGACGAAAGCGGAGGATTTCGAATCCTGCACGCTGATCCTCCCGAACGGAAAAAGAGAGGCGCTTGCCTTTGAGCATGAAGGGATTTCAACGGCGCCGATCCTGACGAACGCTTCCGGAGAATACATGATTTCTCTCGTAAGAAAACCGTCCGTCTACACCTATTATATGGAAGACGGCGTTGAAAAGAAGACGAAGGCGGCGCGCGATACGGTGAAGAATCCTTTGCGGGCCGTACGTTCGCAGCAATGTGCGACCGCGCATTTCTTTGCGGGGAACGGGGCGGCGGGAAAGCCGATGCGCGCGGGCAATACCCTGGAGCTTGTGCCGCTTGAAAATCCCTATCAGACGGGAAAAAATTATTTCGGTGCGGAACTCCCCGTCCGGCTTCTTTTGGACGGCTCGCCCGTTCCATATCAAGAAGTGACGGCAACCTATGCCGGATTTTCTACGGGAGACGCCATGGCACAACGCCTCTTGACGGATCGGGACGGCATCGCCCATCTGCGGGTCACCCATTGGGGCGTGTGGCTCTTGAAGGCGAAGGCGGAGAGAAAGGCGGAAGGTGCGGCGGCGAAGAGCGCAGATACGGAGGTTTATTATACGACGCTCACGTTTGAAATTTAAGCCGCTTCTGGGAGTCGAACCAAATTTACAGCTTGAAGGGTGCTGCGACATCGATCGCCGCACCCTCTTTTCTTGAGATAAACCAAATCAAAAATTGCTATTGTTGATTGAAGGAGCACCCGCATTGGGCGCGTATTTGTTCCGATATACCCGCCGCAGAAGGAACGTCGCACAGAGCGCCCGTATCGTCTGATCCAGCGCAAGCGAGAGCCATGCGCCCTCGAGCCCCATCTGCATTTTATGCAAAAACACATAGGTGACGATAGGGCGCAGGAACGTGATGCTGACAAAGGAATATGCCGCCACCTGCGTGGTCTTCCCGCTCGCCCGCAGGACGCCGGCGCAGATCATTTGATGCGCCTCGGGAAAGCTGACCGCCGCAACGTAAACGAGAATCAAGCTGCCGAGGGGAAAAAGCGTCGGATCGCTCGAATATATGCCGAAAATTTCGCCGCGAAACACAAAGGTCAGCAAAAATGCAATCACAGAGAACACAAAGCCCCATGTGACGCCGATCCATACGAACCGTTTCCACGCATCGCGCTTCTCCGGGTCGCGGTTATGCCCCGCAAGGACGGTACTGGCCTTGCCGAGTCCGCCGCTGAAACTGTAATAGAAGTCGCAGAAGTTCATTGCGACGGCATGCACGGCGTAAGGTATCGTTCCAAGTTCCGCAACCATCCGCGTATAGACGACCATGCCGATCCGCTCAAAGCCCTGTTCGCTGAATATCCCGCCGAATACGCCGAGGAACTCCCTGAGGTAGTCGCGCGTCAGAGCATAACTTCCCTGCCCAAAGATCCCCCAGCGGCGCAGCACGCGTATGCTGAGTATGAACGACCAAACGGCGCTGCCAATCGTTCCGATCGCCGCCCCAAACACGCCGAGCGCGGGGAACGGGCCGATGCCGTAAATGAACAGGGCATTGAGTATGACGTTCAAAACATTGCCCTGCAGATTGATCGAGAGCACGGTCATGGATTCGCCGCGCCCGAGCATAACCGCCTGCATCGTCGCCGAAAGAGAGGTGATAAAGACGGCCGGGAGCGTCCACGAAGCATAGATCATCGCGTCCGCAATATAATTTTCCTGCGCCCCCATCCACATGAGGATATCCCGGAGGTACAGGAAGAAGAAAATATGCGCAATGCCGAGCACGACAAAGACGAGCGAGAGCGTTTTCTTCATCACGTCGCCGTAGCTGTCGTTCCGCTGTCTGCCGAACCGCTCCGCGATGAGCAGCGTCACGGCGGCCGCCACCGATCGCGCCACGGTGAGGAGCACCATGCGCGGCTGTGTAAAGATACTGACCGCGGCGATTGCCGCCGTTCCGAGGGAACCGACCATGATGATGTCGGCGTTGCTGAGGAGGATCATAAAAACGCCCTCAAGAGCTGCGGGAATCCCCACCCGCAGATAAATTTTGTCATACGACGTAACCATGATATCCCCCCGTAAAACATCCCCCGTATGACGCATTACCCTATCACAGGAGATAATCCATGTCAACAGCGAATGTTTTTTCGAGCACTTCATTCATGAGGTGGGCTTCCCCTGTATGCTATTCCGCTGCATAAAAAAGACAGGCGCGGCGTGTGCCGTTCCTGTCTTTTTTATATAGTTTAACGATGCAGGGCGCGATGCGCAATGTCCTTCCGATAGTACATGCCCTCAAAGGAAATCTTCCCCGCCGCCTCGTACGCCGCCTGCACGGCGGCTGCAATATCACCTCCGCGCCCGACAACGCCGAGCACGCGGCCGCCGTTTGTGACGATTTTACCGTCTCGCTCTGCCGTTCCAGCGTGGAAGACGAGCGCCCCCGCATCCTCAGCGTCCGCGATGCCGTGAATCTCGCGCCCCTTTTCATAGCGGCCGGGGTAACCGCCCGCGGCGAGCACGACACAGACTGCCGCGCCGTCCTTCCACGCAATCGGCACCTCGGCGAGACGTCCCTCACAGCAGGCGCACATGATATCGGCGAGATTCCCGTCGAGGAGCGGCAGAACGACCTGCGTCTCGGGGTCGCCGAACCGCGCGTTGAACTCCACAACCTTCGGCCCCTCCGGCGTAATCATCAGTCCCGCATAGAGACAGCCGCGATATGGACGGCCTTCTTTTGCCATCGCCGCAATAGTCGGTTTGAGTATCTCTTCGACCGCACGCTCTGTCATCTCGGCGGTCATGACGGGTGCAGGTGCGTATGTCCCCATACCGCCCGTATTTGGTCCCTTGTCACCATCAAAAGCACGCTTGTGATCCTGCGCACTGATCATGGGGCGGATGACCTTCCCATCGGTGAAGGCGAGAAGGGATGCCTCCTCCCCCTCCATAAACTCCTCAATGACAACACGCGCCCCCGCATCGCCGAAGGAGTTGTCCTCCATGATGGCATCCACGGCATCGAGTGCCTCCTGCTCCGTCATGGCGACAATGACGCCCTTCCCTGCCGCAAGGCCGTCCGCCTTGACAACGATCGGCGCACCCTCACGGCGAATGTAGGCACGCGCAGGCTCCGCCTCGGTAAAAACCTCGTAACGTGCGGTTGGGATTCCATACTTCTTCATGAGATCCTTGGCAAACGACTTTGAGCCTTCGATCTCAGCCGCATTTGCGCGTGGTCCGAACGCACGAATCCCCGCCTTCTCAAGATCGTCGACCAGCCCGTTCATCAGGGGCACCTCGGGACCGACAACAACGAGTCCGATTTCCTTTTCCTTGGCAAAGCGCAGGATGGCATCATTGTCCATGACGGAGATATCGATCATCTCACCCATGCCGGGATTCCCGGGGATCGCGTAGATGTGACCCGTCTGCGGGCTTTCCGAAAGTTTCCAAAAGAGGGCATGCTCACGCCCGCCCGATCCGATTACGAGAATGTTCACGTCATCTTCCTCATTTTTCTAGCTGCTGCGCAAGATATACGTTAATCGCATTGTCGTAGTCTGCCGTATGGGCAAACGCCTCATGAGCAAGCCGCATGCGTGTCATGCCGTCAACAGCGCCGTCCTTTTCAATCTTCTCTGCGATCTCCGCATAGCGCGTCGGATTCGTGATCACGGTGACGAATTTGAAGTTCTTCGCCGCCGCACGAATCATCGCAGGGCCGCCAATGTCAATCTGCTCGACAGCCTCGGCAAGCGTGACATTGGGATTTGCAACCGTCTCCTTGAATGGGTAGAGGTTGACGACAACGAGATCGATCGGCGTGATCTTGAGCTCGCGCAGTGCCTTCTCATGCTCCGGATTCCCGCGTACGGCGAGAATCCCGCCATGCACAAAGGGATTCAACGTCTTGACGCGTCCGCCCATGATCTCCGGAAAGCCCGTCACGTCACTGACATAGATGACAGGGATGCCTGCCTCGCGCAGTGCCTTCATCGTCCCCCCTGTGGAGACGATCTCAACGCCGGCTTTGTGCAGAGTACGCGCGAACTCCACAACGCCATTTTTGTCGGATACACTGATCAGAGCACGTTTTATCTTCATGGTGATTCTCCTTCAGCGACGGGCAGGATATGCACCTTTCGCCCATCCGTACGCAGTCTTCCTTCGACATAGAGTTTGATCGCTTCGGGGAATATGCGATGTTCCTGTGCAAGCACACGTGCGGCAAGTGTCTCCTCCGTATCCCCTTCCTGAACAGGCACGGAAGCCTGCAGGATGATGGGGCCGGAGTCCATGCCTTCATCCACGAAATGCACGGTACATCCGCTGACCTTCACGCCATAGGCAAGGACATCACGATGTGCATGTGCGCCCGGAAAGCTCGGCAGAAGCGCCGGATGAATGTTCAGGATGCGCCCCGTATAGGCGTGCACGAAGACGGGAGACAGAATCCGCATAAATCCGGCAAGCACAACGAGGGTTACCCCATGTGCGTGCAGTTCTGTGAGCAGGGCACGCTCGAAGTCCGCACGTTCCGCATAGTCCCGATAGACGACAGCAACGGCAGGAATCCCCTTCACCCGTGCCCGTTCAAGCGCATAGGCATCCGCTTTGTCCGCGATGACAACAGCGATTTCGGCACGGATCTCACCGCGCTCTATCGCATCGATAATGGACGCGAGATTGGAGCCGCGCCCCGAGCAAAGAACGCCAATTTTCTCCTCACGCATCAAAGACACCGCCCTTGATGACAACCTCGTGCGCCCCCTCGGTCACATGACCGATCTGATAAACGCGTTCCCCCTGCTCCTCCAAGTGTGCGGCAATGCGCTTCGCTTCCTCATGCGAAACGATGAGCACCATCCCGATGCCCATATTGAACGTGCGGTACATCTCCGCCCAGTCCACATTCCCCCACTCCTGCAGCAGACGGAAGATATGCGGCATTTCCCACGCCGCAGCGTCCACCTCCGCGCCCATGTGCTCCGGCAGAGCACGAGGGATATTTTCATAGAAGCCGCCGCCCGTGATATGTACCATGCCGTGCAGATCAAAGTCCCGAATGAGCGGCAGACATACGCGCGGATAGAGCCGCGTCGGCGTGAGCAGCTCCTCTCCGATTGTTTTGCCAAGCTCCTCCATATACTCGCCGCCCTGGAAGCCCTTATGCTCAAAGACGATCTTGCGCACAAGAGAGTAGCCGTTCGAGTGCACCCCCGAAGAAGGCAGTCCGAGCAGTACATCCCCCGCCTTCACGCGGGCAGCTGTAATGAGTTTGGAGCGCTCTGCCACGCCGACCGCGAATCCCGCAATATCGTACTCGCCAACCGGATAAAAGCCGGCCATCTCCGCCGTCTCACCGCCGATCAGGGCGCAGCCGGACTCCTTGCAGGCACGGGCAACCCCCGTGACCACCTCAGCGACCTGATCCGGATCCAGTTTGCCCACGGCAAGGTAGTCGAGGAAGAAGAGCGGCTCTGCGCCCTGTACGAGGATGTCGTTGACGCACATGGCAACGGCATCCTGTCCGATCGTATCGTGTTTGTTGAGCAGGAAAGCAAGGCGGAGCTTCGTGCCGACACCGTCCGTTCCCGATACAAGCACTGGCTCTTTGTAGTCCCTTGTGTTGAGTGCAAACAGTCCGCCAAAACCGCCGAGATCACCCATCACCTCTGGGCGATAGGTCGCACGTACAGCATCTTTGATCATGGACACAGACTTGTTGCCCGCATCGATATCAACGCCCGCATCACGGTAGGTCATTTTCTCCATCGGCTCTCAAAGCCCCCTTTCACGCTGCGCAATCCGCCGTCGTTCGAGAATGATCTTGTCATCCTCATCCAGTGTGGCATCCTCCTCCGGAACAGGATAGTTATTGTTAAAGCAGGCATAGCACATGTGATTTGGATTGAGCATCGGTACACAGTGCTGCAGCCCCTCAATCGAGATAAAGTGCAGCGAATCCGCTCCGATAAAGTCACGAATGTCCTCGACGCTCTTCGTCGCCGAGATCAGTTCCTTGCGGATGGATGTATCAATGCCATAGTAGCAGGGATCGGTGATCGGCGGGCTGCTGATGCAGACGTGAATCTCCCGCGCTCCCGCATTTCGGAGGAGACGTACGATCTTGCCGCTCGTCGTTCCACGCACAATCGAGTCATCCACCATGATGACAGACTTGCCTGCAACAACGGAGCGCACGGGACTCAGCTTGAGTTTTACCGCTGCATCGCGCTGCTTCTGCGTTGGCTGAATGAACGTTCGCCCGATGTAGCGGTTCTTGATGAGCCCCTCTGCAAACGGAATCCCAGCCTCGTATGCAAAGCCCGTCGCCGCCGTGGTGCCGGAGTCCGGCACGGAGATGACAACATCGCCGCGAAAGCCCGACTCGCGTGCCAGCACGCGTCCCATCTCAAAGCGCGCTGCATGGACACTCTGCCCGTCAATGATGGAGTCCGGGCGCGCAAAATAGATGTATTCAAAGATACAGGAGGCAATGTCCTTACCATTGGAAAAACGATAGGATTTGAGTCCATTGCTGTCGATCACGACCATCTCGCCCGGCAGGACATCGCGCACGAATTCAGCACCATTGACATCAAGGGCGCAGGTCTCCGAAGACAGTACCCAGCCGCCGTCCATCGTGCGTCCGATACACAGGGGGCGGAACCCCTGCGGGTCGCGTACGCCGATGAGCTTGTCCTCCGTCATAATCGAAAGACAGAATGCACCGCGCACGACACTGACCGCCTCAAGGATGCGCTCCTCAACGGAGGTCTTCTGTGAACGCGCAATGAGATGAACGAACACCTCCGAGTCAATCGTCGTCTGAAAGACCGTCCCCTTGCTCTCAAGGTCACGCCGAATGAGCGCCGCATTCGTGAGGTCACCGTTGTGCGCAAGCGCAAGAGCCCCACCCGCATAGTTGACGCGGAGGGGCTGGGCGTTCGCCGCGAGACTGAAGCCCGTTGTCGCATAACGGACATGACCAATGGCAATCTTGGCATTGTCGAGATGAGGGAGCTGCTCGCGAAACACTTCGCTGACCAGCCCCATGCCTTTTTTCACATCGATCCAATAGCCATCCGTGAGTGCAATGCCAGCGCTCTCCTGTCCGCGGTGCTGGAGCGCAAAGAGACCAAGATACGTCATCTCGGAAACGTCCTCCGCATGGGAGTATACACCGTAGATGCCGCATTCTTCCTTCCACTTGGGCACTTTTTCGTACATTGTACTTATGCTTCTCCCGTCAGCCTGTGGAGCATTTCCTTATAGGCATCCTCTACATTGCCAAGATCACGGCGGAAACGATCCTTATCCAGTTTTTCCTTCGTATCGCTGTCCCAGAAACGGCAGTTGTCCGGCGAGATCTCATCTGCAAGAATGATCTTGCCGGAAGCGTCTTTGCCGAACTCCAGCTTGAAGTCAATGAGATCGACACGCTTCGTCTTGAGGAACTTCGTCAGCACATCGTTGATCTTGAGCGACATCCGTTCGATCTCATCCAGCTCGGCATCGGTCGCGATCTTCATCGCTCTGATATGATAGCGGTTGAGCATGGGGTCGCCAAGGTCATCATTCTTGTAACAGTACTCAATGACCGGGAACGGCATGGGAACACCTTCCTCAAGTCCGAGACGCTGCGCCAAGGAGCCGGCGGCAACATTGCGGATAATGACCTCAAGAGGAATGATCGTCAACTTCTTGACAATCATCTCGCGCTCACTCGGCATGGAGATATAGTGATGCGGGATCCCTTCCTTTGCCAGAAGGTCGAAGAAGAACGCCGTCATCTTATTGTTCATGATGCCCTTGTCCGCAATCGTTCCCTTCTTTGCACCATTTCCCGCTGTCGCATCGTCCTTATAGTACACGAGATACTCATCCGGATGATCCGTTGCATAGATAATTTTTGCCTTACCTTCGTAAAGAGCTTCTTTCCGCTCCATGACAGGCCTGCCTTTCCATTGTTCCTCAACACACAGGATATCTACCCAATACCGCTCTTACAGCTGTGCGGCAACGCGATCGGCTTTCGCCTCCACATCGAGCACCATCTTTTCCCGATAGTCCATCAATGCCTCCGCAATCGATGCGTCATAGACCGCGAGGATCTCTGCCGCAAAGATCGCGGCGTTCTTTGCCCCGTTGATCGCCATGGAGGCGACGGGGACGCCGGACGGCATCTGCACCGTACTGAGCAGCGCATCCATGCCGTTGAGCGGCGTGGCATTGACCGGAATGCCAATGACTGGTTTGATCGTATAGCTTGCTACAACGCCCGCAAGATGCGCCGCGGCACCTGCTGCAACGATGAATGCGGCAAACTCTTTGTTGTGATCGGCTTCCATGACAAAGTCGCGTACGTTTGACGGCGTGCGATGTGCCGATGCGACGTTGACGACCGGCTCAATGCCAAATTGTTTCAGAAGCTCCACCGCCGGCTTTAAAATCGGCCAGTCGGAGTCACTTCCCATGAGGACTGCTACCTTCATTTTACCATCTCCTTAACCTCTATGATAACGAGATTTTAGGGTCATGTCAATAGAACGAACAAAGGACCGCTATACTTCGTATAGCGATCCTTAGCATACCTGTCTCAGTTTTCCTCGGCAATGTCGTGAAGCGGCTCACCAAATATAAGCGTATCCAGAAGGTCGATGAGCTGATTGATCTCGGGCTTCGACACCTGCCCCGATGCACCGAGGCTCTCTCCCTTGCGCTTCATCTCCTCGCTGATGAGGGAGGAGAAGAGAACGAGCGGAACCTCGCCCAGACGATCGTCCTCACGTACAAGCTTCAAGAGGCGATGTCCATCCATCTTCGGCATCTCAACATCGGAGATGATGATGCGGACATGATTCTCGATCGGACCGTTCTTACGCGCGAGATCCTGAAGATATTCCCACGCATCCTGTCCGTTCCCGAAATCACGGATGAACTTGTAGCCCGCCTCATGCAGGGTGTTGACGAGGAGATCACGCAGCATCTTGGAGTCCTCTGCAACCACGATGTGCGCTGTACCACGCCGCGTCTTTGCATCCTGCGTTGCCTCCGTAACCGTCGTGAGCTTCTGATTGATCTCCGGATTGATCTCTGCAATGATGGTCTCAAAGTCCAGCAGAAGGACGATGCGATCCTCCATCTTGATGATACCGACAACGCGTGAGCCCTCACCAACATTCGGTGCCGGCTCCATGTTTTTCCACGAGATGCGGTGAATGCGGTAGACGCTGCCAACGAGGAAGCCGATGTCGTAGTTATTGATCTCCGTGACAATGATGTTCTGAAGCTCGTCTGTGGTTTGGAGGTTGAGACAGCGCGCCATATTGACGAGCGGGATCGCCTTTCCGCGCAGCGTAAAGAGCCCATCGACGTATGGATGTGCCTCGGGCATTGCCGTCACTGGTGTACGCGTAATGACCTCACGGACCTTTGCGACGTTGATGCCGTAGTTCACCTTCCCAATGCTGAACTCGACAATCTCAAATTCGTTCGTTCCTGTCTCAAGCAGGATGCCTTTTCTCTCTTCTGCAACCGTATCTGCCATTTATCTCTCTCCCCCATGCTTGTAAACATTGTTTGCTATGCACTGTATTCGCCCTTCGGAGAAAAAATCCTGCCTCTCCTGATAAAAAACTAGTCCTTTTTGTTTTCGTCTGATAAATACGTCCACCCATCACGCTGCTCGACAAGCCCCTCCTTCATCAATCGTCCGAGCGCGCGTTTGAACGCAGCCTTGCTGATGTGGAAGCGATCCTGAATGACCGCAGGGGAGGTGGCATCGGTATAGGGCATCTTGCCGTCGTGTTCCTCTAGAAGTGCAAGGAGCCGATCCGCATCCTCTAACCGAGCCTCCTCCTTCGGAGGGCGCAGTGAGCCATTCAGCCGCCCATCCTCGCGCAAATACGTCACACGCATTTCAACCGTTTCCCCGACGCGCGGCCGCTTGGGGATCTCCTGATGATCGATGAAGGCGATGTAGCGCTCCTCCGTAAAGAGAAAGGCGCCGCGCTCGGTGATATTGTAGACGGAGCCTTTGAGGCGATCCCCCACGCGTACGCCTTCCGCAGGACGCGAGGCGCGGCGCAGCTCATCCTCAACCTCCATTGTCACAGCAAGACGCCCGGACTTATCCGTGTAGAGTTTTGCCCAGACGGTCTCACCGACCTGCGGGCGCCCGCGCATTCCTGCGTATGGAAGAAAGATGCCGCGCTCTGCGCCGACATCAAGGAATGCGCCTTCCTTTGTGACGTTGATGACACGCAGACGGGCAACCTGCCCCTCCTTCATGCGCGGTGTACGCATGCTGGCGGTGAGGCGGCGTTTCGGGTCGAGATAGAGAAAGACACGGACACGATCCCCGACCTTGACGGGCGCCGTCTGTTGAACCGTGTGCAGCAATATATCATCGCTCGTGTTGCCGGTCTCCGCGTCCAGGAACACCCCCAGCTCACTCTCGCGTACGGCAGTGAGTTCGGCAACCTGACTTGGCCCGTACTTGCGCGTACGCGCCTCTTTGCGCTCCAGCTTTCGCACTCGTTCCTGCATGAATCCTATTCCTCGTACGGGGTCAGCTTTGCATCGCCCCACAGGCGTTCCAAGGCGTAGTATTCGCGTGCCTCCTGCTGGAAGATATGCGCGACGGTATCGCCGTAGTCAAGCAGGATCCACTCCCCCTCACGGTATCCCTCCTTGTGGAGAAACGAAATACCCGCTTCTTCCATCTTTTCCTCGATGTTGTCTGCAATCGCACGTACCTGCGTCGCGGTATTTGCCGAACAAATCACGAAGTAATCGTTTGTCGACATCAGACCGATCATATCCATCTGCACAATATCGCGTGCCTTTTTCTCATCTGCTGCCGCACAAATCACACGGCACTTTTCCTGCTCTGTCAAGCTCGTTCCTCCTATTGCTCTGCACCCGCCTCCTCCGGCGGGAAAAGTTCGTGAATAATTTCATCCGTTGCCGCACGATCCATGATCCATACGGTGTCATCGCCGCGTGCAAAATCACCGGGCAGCATAATCGTTCGCGGGGGTTCCACATTCAGTTTCCGAATGACATTGCCGATGTGGACGGAGTCAAACAGTTCCGCACTCGTTGTGACATCCTGTTTGAGAATATCCGCAATCGCTGGAATCTTTGGCAGGGTATCGACGCGCAGCAGCTTGGCATAGAACGCCTTGACAAATTTTTGTTGGCGCTGCGTACGCCCAAGATCGCCGAGATCGTCGCTTCGATAGCGCAGATAGTGCTCTGCCCCCACGCCGTCCAGATGGCGATACCCTTGCCGTATATGAATGGAAAGCCCCGCTTCAGGATCGTCATAATCCATGTTCTGCTCAACATAGAGATCAATACCACCGACGGCATCTACCAGCCGCCCAAAGGTCACAAGATCAAAGATGACATATTGATGAATAGAGATATCAAACATCTGATTGATTGTCCGCACCATCAGAGGAGCTCCGCCAACGGCATAGACGTGAGTAAGCCTGGTCTCGCCTTTGTCCTGTGCCATTGTCACCCATGTATCACGCGGAATGTTGAGGATACGCACCTTACCGGTCGCATTCTCCATACTGATCAGCAGAATGGCATCAGCGCGTTTCTCCTCGGCATTGTCCGTATTGGCGGAGTCATCCAGCCCGAGCACGAGGACATTCGTGTAGCCGTCAAAGCGAACATCAACTTCGCCGCGATTCTCCTCCTGCCGAATCAGATACGCCTCATACATATCACGCACATCGCGGTATGCCTGCAGCCCCCACCCGACGATATAGTACCCCGCAACACTGATTGCCGCAAGGAGAAAAAATGTACAGATCAGACGAAAGATCCCGCGCAGAAAGGCAATGCGGCGCTTGCGTCTGCGCTCACTGCGGCGCTTCTGTATGTTTTCACGCGAGTTTTCGCTTTGCAGCTGCGCCACAAGTTCATCGGCATCGTATTCCGACATCGCTCCCCCCTCTCCTCTTGATCAAACAGTTTCAGCGGCGTTCCAAAAGAATTTCATTGCGTGCCGTGATAGTATCAGGATGAATGAGTCCGCCCTTCTGGGCAACAAAGAGAATGGACTCCGTCAGTCCGACCAGAACCATCTCATCCAATGATGCCGTACGTGCGAGTTCACGCAGATGCTCGACCTCGGGATAGGCGCGCGACGGCTCGATCATATCTGCGTAATAGATGATCTTGTCGAGTGCGGTCATATTGGCACCGCCGACGGTATGGCGCCAAATCGCCTGTGCAATCACGGCATCGTTTACGCCGTAGACCTCATAGATCAGATATGCCCCGATGTATGCGTGGAGCAAAAGAGGCATGGCAGACTCAATTTTCCCGATGGGAATCCCACGGCGGCGTGCCTCCAATGGCAGATCGGACGTTTCGTATACACGTCCGCAGTCATGCAGAAGCCCCGCAACGCGTGCACGTTCCTCGTTCATTCCAAACCGACGCGCAAGCATCGCAGCTGTATCCGCCACGCCGAGGGAGTGACGATAGCGGCTTGGGGTGAGCTGCTGCTCCAGAATGGCGCGCATCTCCTCATAGCTCTTTGTCATGCTCACGATACAACCCCCGTTTCTCAATATACTCCTCTACGGCACGCGGCACAAGATGCCGCACAGAAAGCCCCGCACGAATCCGTGCGCGGATCACGCTCGATGAGATCTCCAAATGCGGCGTCGGCAGCACCTGTATGTGACTCCGTTCCTCCGCCGTGAATTGTTCTGCAAGCAGGAGTTCATCCAGTGGTGCTCCCTGCCGTGTTGCAACGATGAACTTACAAGAGCACAGCAGACGCTTCGGTTCGTGCCAGCGATAGAGATCGTTCATCGCATCCGCTCCGGTGATAAAGAAAAGCTCCGCATCATCCAAGCGCGCACGTAGCTCCGCAATCGTGTCCACCGTATAGGAAGGCCCCTCTCTTTTAAGCTCCATATCCGATACGGAGAAATATGGATTATCCTGCACGGCGCACTCCGTCATGATGAGACGATCTTCCGCAGACGCCGCGCGTGCGCCATCCTTGTGCGGCGGCCGCGCAGACGGGATGAATACCACCTCATCCAGTGAAGCAGCAGAACGCACCATCTCCGCTGTAATGAGATGGCCTACATGTATGGGGTCAAAAGTACCGCCCATAATTCCGATTCGTCGTCCCACGGCGGCTCACCTCACGATCCATAGAAGTATCCAGATCAGCGCGCTCACAAGGAGCATTGTGCCGCCCGCATACAGATAGTCGCGTATATCATGCCGCCCCTTTGGCGTTGCGGCATACTGGCGCAGAGTGCGCAGACAGCCGATCAGCCTGCACATTTTATTTCGTGGCTTTTGCAGGCGCATTTTCCCGTATCTGCCCCTCGCCGTAGACAAGATATTTCGTGCTGGTCAAGGCGTCAAGCCCCATCGGTCCGCGTACGTGGAGTTTCTGCGTGCTGATGCCAATCTCTGCTCCGAAGCCGAACTCAAAGCCGTCCGTAAAGCGCGTCGAAGCATTGACATAGACCGTCGAGGCGTCCACCCTCTTCTGGAAGTCATGCGCCGCCCGAATATCATTGGTGACAATCGTCTCGGAATGCCCCGTATTGTAGCGATTGATATGGGAGATTGCCGCATCCATATCCTGCACGACACGGATCGAAAGGATGAGATCGCCGTACTCCGTCGACCAGTCCTCCTCTGTCGCCGTCCCAATGTCTGAAAGAATGGCGCATGTCTTGGTGCAGCCGCGCAGCTCCACGCCATCCGCACGGAGAGTCTCTGCCATCTGCGGAAGAAAGTCCGCCGCGATTTCCTCGTGGACAAGCAAGGTCTCCACCGCGTTGCAGACAGAGGGGCGGGACACCTTCGCATTTTCCACAATGCGAAGCGCCATTCCCACCTCTGCCGCGCGATCCACATAGATATGGCAGACGCCTGCCCCCGTCTCGATGACGGGTACCGTACTGTGCTCCACAATACGGCGGATCAGTCCGGCACCGCCGCGCGGGATGATGACATCAAGAAGTCCACTGAGATGCGTCATGACATCGACAGCAGCGCGATCCTTCATCGCAAGCAGCTGTATTGCCCCCGTCGGAATCCCGGCACCGTATGCAGCGCGCGCAAGAACATCGGCAATGGCGCAGTTGGAGCGGAGCGCATCGGAACCGCCGCGCAGGAGGACGGCGTTGCCGGATTTCAGGCAGAGGCCAATGGCATCTGCCGTCACATTCGGACGCGCCTCGTAGATCATGCCGACCACGCCGAGCGGCACGCGCATGCGCCGTATTTCAAGACCGTTCGGGCGACGCACGGAATAATCCTCCCTGCCGAGCGGATCGGGCAGTGCAGCGGTCAGGCGCAGCCCCTCCGCCATCGCCGCAATACGGCTCTCATCGAGGCGCAGACGATCCAGATAGGACGCACGCATCCCCGCCTTCTGTGCGTCCTTTACATCTGCCGCATTTTCACAAAGAATCGTATCCGCGTGCATGGTCAGCGCCTCTGCCATGGCATCGAGTGCTGCGTTGCGCACGTTCGTCTGAAGTGCGGCGAGCGTGTAGGAGGCAGCCTTTGCCTCCTCCGCCTGTCTGCGAATCTCCTGCTCCATCATCGCCCCTCCTTATATCATCAGCACCATATTATCCCGATGAATGATCTCCTCCGACGCACCATCCGCCACAAGGTTCTGAAAATCCGCCGTCTGATGCCCCATCAGGCGTGCAACATCCGCAGCACTATACGCCGCAATGCCGCGTGCGATCTCCTGCCCGGACGAACTGAGAACGCGCACCGTCTCTCCAGCAGAAAAGTCACCGTACACATCTGTGACACCAACTGCCAAAATACTCGCGCCGTGCTTCATGGCACTCACACAGCCATCATCTACCGTGAGCTCCCCCGTGAGACGCTTTCCAAAGGCAAGCCAGCTCTTGCGCGCCCGGAGATGTGCCTCACGCGCCGGGAAGAGGGTTCCGATCTCCTCACCATGCAGAATGGAGCGGATCGTGCCATCCTCATCACCGCGTGCAATTACCATCGTCACACCGGCGTTCTGAGCGATTTTCGCCGCCTCAATCTTGGTCTGCATCCCACCCGTTCCTTGTGCAGATCCTGCACCGCCCGCCATCCGCTCAATCGCAGGTGTGATCTCTGGAATCTCGGAGATCAGCGTTGCCGACGCATCCGTACGCGGATTCGCCGTATAGACTCCGTCAATGTCCGACAGGATGATGAGTGCGTCCGCATCGACGAGTGCCGCAACGACGGCGGATAGATTGTCATTGTCCCCGATCTTGATCTCATCGACAGCAACCGCATCATTCTCGTTGATGACGGGGATGACGTTCATTCCGAGAAGTGCGAGGAGCGCGTTGCGAGAGTTCATGTACTGGTGATGGCGCGCCGCATTCTCCTTCGTGAGGAGCACCTGCGCCATGGTGCGTCCGTACTCATGGAAAAACTTCTCATAGATGTGCAGCAGTGCCCCCTGCCCAATCGCCGCCAGCGCCTGCCGTGCAGGGATCCCTGCGGGACGCTCTTTCAGCCCAAGCGCATTCATCCCTGCCGCAATCGCACCGGAGGAGACCAGCAGAATCTCCTTTCCCTGGTTCGCCTCATCGATCAGCTCGCGCACGAGATGCTCGATCCGATGGAGATTCATGCCCCCAGACGGGTGTGTGAGCGTGCTCGTCCCCACCTTCACAACGATACGCTTTGCCTCGCGCAGACGCTCTCTTGCACTCATAGCTCGATCCTTGGCTTCTCGAAGTTCCGTCGGAAAAGCAGTCCGTTTCTGCCGATCACCTGAACGAGGTTCGCATCCGCCCGCTCGGCAAGGACGGTGATCGCATCCTCCGGCTCATCCGGCGCATTTTGAAGCACACGCACCTTGACGAGCTCGCGTTTCTTGATCGCCTCACGCGCAGAGGCAACAACGGTCGGCGTTACGCCCTCTTTGCCGATCATGACGATGGCCTCCTCCGTCATGCCGAGGGAGCGCAGTTTCCGAATCTGTTTGCTTGTCAGCGAGTTTCGCAGCAAAGTTCTTCCTCCGTTAGTCCTGATAGTCGAATGCCATATCCCCAATGTGAACGGTCATCCCCTCTTTGATGCCGCGCGCACGGAGCTTTTCATCCAGTCCCTTGAGGCGCCATATATATTGGAATCGGCGTACCGCCTCATCGTTGTTGAAATTCGTCATCGCGACGAGCTTCTCAATCGCCTTGCCGGAAACGATGAAATCGCCCGCATCATTGCGCGAGATTGTCACCTTCTCATCATCCTCGGCATTCTGGTCGTAGACAGCAACATCATCTTCCTCCGCCTCGGGTTCCGGGACATACGCCTCCAGCCATGCGCCAACGTGATCGATCAGCTCCTGTACCCCGGCACGTGTCGCCGCCGAAATGGCAAAGAACTCCATCCCCTCCTGTTGGGCGAGTTCCTGCAGACGAGGCAGATGCTCCTCTGCGGACGGAAGATCGATCTTATTCGCCACGAGGACCTGTGTGCGTTTTGCGATTTTCTCACTATAACGCGCCAGCTCGGCATTGATCTTGTAATAATCCTCGACGGGATCGCGTCCCTCGATGCCGGAGGCATCCACAATGTGCAGAATGAGGCGCGTGCGCTCGACGTGGCGAAGGAAATCATGTCCAAGCCCCACGCCGTCGGCAGCCCCCTCGATGAGTCCGGGAATATCCGCCATGACGAAACTCTTCTCGTAATCCGTCTGAACCACACCGAGGACGGGCGTCAATGTCGTAAAGTGATAATCCGCAATCTCAGGGCGTGCCGCAGAGCAGGAGGCGACAAGACTCGACTTGCCAACACTCGGATAGCCGACGAGTCCGACATCCGCGAGCAGCTTCAGCTCCAAGCGGAGCTTCCGACTCTCGCCCGGCTCGCCAAACTCTGCGAAGGACGGCGCACGATTCGCCGCATTTGCGAATTTCGCGTTGCCGCGCCCGCCGCGCCCGCCGCGCGCAATTACGACCTCCATACCGACCTCCGTGAGATCGGCAAGCACCTCACCCGTCGCCTCATCGGTCACAAGCGTGCCCGGCGGAACATCCACATAGAGAGGCTGTGCATTCCTGCCGTACTGATTCTTGTGCTCGCCGTTCTCACCATTTTTCGCGATGAATTTGCGGTGAAAACGAAACGAGAGGAGCGTATTCAGATTGCGGTCAGCGCGAAAGATCACATCTCCGCCGCGTCCACCGTCCCCGCCCGACGGACCGCCCTTCGGCATAAATTTTTCATGACGGAATGCGGATTTCCCATGTCCGCCGTCTCCGGCCTTCACCGTGATCTGTGCGCGGTCTATGAACTGCATACGTCCCCCTATAGAAAAGAGCCTGCACCACCAAGGTACAGGCATCCGCATAGAACAAAGTTATACAGCGGCCTCCGCAAGCGGATACACACTGATCTGGCGCTGATGA
>ERZ773099.873-NODE-873-length-23312-cov-6.269381_pt1 | contig 23312 bp, 16 predicted proteins | sample MGYA00511120_ERZ773099 | MGnify/ENA primary metagenome ERZ773099 (study PRJEB29015, sample SAMEA2738012) | human oral metagenome | biome: human oral; feature: human-associated habitat; material: dental | place: China | collected 2104 ...
AGAAGATTTCCTACGAGCGCCTGCTGCTCTTCTCCATCCTCTTCAGCTTCGGCGCATCGAACATCGGCCTTACGCAGATCATCGCGCTTGCCGTGCCGTTCCTTGTAGCGATCTACCCGCTGGTCATCGTCTTTGTCCTGCTCTCGCTTTTCGATCGCTTCATCGGCTGGCGCAGCAGCATATATCAAGGCGCCGTTCTCTTCACGTTCGTTTTTTCTCTGACCGATGCGCTGCATGCTGCAGACTTGGGGCCGGCAGCCCTCTACGGACTGCTCACGCAGTACGTTCCCTTCTACGGCGTGATGATGGGCTGGGTCTGCCCCGCCGCCCTCGGCGCCGTGCTCGGCTTCTTCGTTTCGCTCGGGCAGAAGGAGCCTGCGGCGAAGGAAGCATAGTTTCGCGGCGCAAACGCTGTGCCGCTGGACAGCCCGAAGGCTATGCCTTCGGGCTGTTTCCGTATGCAGTTTATGCTATAATGATAAAAAAAGGAGAGGGGGAAGATGTTTTGAAAAGGGTAGCCTTAACGCAGTTGCTCAGGGGGATGCGGACGGCGCCTTATGAGGAGCAGTACAGTTCCGTTATGAAGCTGCTTGAGGATGAGCGCATCAAGCCGTTGAAGAGTTCCGGCACGAACGGAAAGAAGCCGGCACTTTATTTGGAATATTGGCTGCTGGAAGAAGAACCGGATTATGCGCTGTACCGGGAAGAAATCCTTTACTGCACAATGCCGCGCCTCTCGGTAGACTATTATCTGCGCCATCTTGATGTGTATGAGAAGGAGCGCATGGCGGTGCGCGCCCTGCAGAATTTTTTGCAGCTGCACGGCGAGAAGCTGCGGCAGGAGGTTTCCTTCAACGAGCGCAGCTTCCAGATCTGGGGAAAGGAGAAGTTCCTGCTGCAGGGCATGGGAAAGAGTGTATTGAAGCACTGCGGCTTCGATTTGACAGAGCTCAACTGTTACGAAACAGCGGAGCCTTTTTCCTATTATGCGCATCAGAGAAAAACGCCGCAGAAGATTCTCGTTATTGAGAACAAAGACACATTTTTCAGTATGCGCCGCCATCTCCTTGGAGGCGCTTCTGCTATCTTGGGCGAGGCGATCGGCACGCTCGTCTACGGTGCAGGTAAGCGCGTCGTGAGCAGCTTTCGTGAGTTTTCCATCAGTGCGGAACCTTATATGAAGGAGGCGGCGAATGAACTCCTTTACTTCGGGGACCTCGATTACGAGGGCGTTGCCATATACAAGAATCTTTCCGAAGCGCTTGCCCCACACTGGCGAATCAAGCCCTTTTCTGCGGCCTATCTTGCCATGCTCGCCAAGGGGAAGGAACTCGTGCTGCCGCAGACGAAGGAGAAGCAGAACAAGAATATCACGGGCGCTTTTTTTTCGTATTTTGCGGCGGCGGATGTTCACGTCATGAAGGGGATCTTGGGGGAAGGAAAGTACATTCCGCAGGAGATACTGTGTTTGGAAGATTTTTAGGGAATCCCTGATAATGGGCAAGGGGGGCGCGATGCAGTACGATTTTCTGAAGGCTTTTCCAAAACGAATGAAAACAGTGGGCCTTTACGCGTTGCTCTTCTTGAACAGCAGCCAAAAGGCGCTGTGGAAAGAGTGCGGTTTTGAGGCTTTGGCGGAACAACTGAACATGATCTTTGCCGTGCTGCTCTATATCATGGAGCAGTCCCTGAAGGAAGAAGCCTGTACGATGGACGATATCAGTGTCTTTGTCGATACGGTCAACGCACAGTATTTCCGGAAGGATATGTCGTTTGACGACTGCCGGGCGCTGGGGGATTTCATCGTCAATGTCGTCCTGTCCAATGAAGGGCGCACCATGTACTTTGCGGGTTACGATTTCGAGCAGGGCGGCTTTGAGCCGCTTCATATCAGCTATGTGGCAAATCGGATTATCTATATCGACAGGGAGGTGCGGCGCACCTCTTACTACCTGACGGATGATGGATATAATCTCCTGCTGGGCACGCTGGAAGTCGAGAGCAATCTAAAGCTGACAATCCAGGAATTGATCTTCCAGATGCATTTGGAGAAGCAGAGTTACGATAAGGCGCTTGACGACATCAAGAATGTCTTCAACCTCATGCAGATCCAGCTGCAGAAGATTCGCGAAGCGATGCTGCGCATTCGCCGCAATGTGCTCGATTACCGTGTTGACGATTATGAGAGGACCCTGCGCGACGATCTTGCGACGATTGATGAAACGAAGGAGAAGTTTCGCCATTATCGCGACCTGGTGCAGTCGCGCGTGCGTGAGATGGAAGCGGGGCATGTCGATGTCCGGGTGCTTTTGCCGGATGACGAGGAGAAGCTGCGAAATCTGCGCGAAATCGAGCGCTATCTGGGACGCGTTATTGATGAGCACCAAAGGATCCTGGGCAGCCATTTTGATTTGAAGGCGCTTTACACTTCGGAATTGGAAAAAATGGCGGAAATGTCCCTCGTGCGGCACTTCAGCCTGCGCACAGAGCTTTTCGACAAGGTGCTGGAGAGTCCGGTGGCGCTCGGCAGGCTCGACGCTTTCCTTGCGCCGCTTTTCAACCGCGCACCGCAGAAGATTTTCAACTTGCGCAAGATCACAGAGGAGCAGCGCCTGCGTCAGATGCCGGAAGAGGAGATGACAACGGAGGACGTGGACTTCGACGAGGAGGCATGGCGCGAGGAGCAGGCACGTCTGCAGAAGGAGAAGCTCGCGAAATATGCCGCCTGCCTCGCCTTCCTGCTCGGCTCGGCGGCAGAGTGCGGCAAGGTGAAGTTGTCGGCGCTTTGGGAGGCGGCGGAAGCGGATGAGGTGAAGCGTGCGGCGCTCTTGCCTGATGTTTACATCTTCAAGGAAGTCATGGTCGAGCTTTTGAAGGCGGCCTCCATTGACGTTGAGGCGCTGCGGCAAGAAAGAGCCTCCTACATCCGCGAGGAGGCGAAGGATTTCCGCCTGAGCGCGATGGTGCTCGACCTCTTGGAGGAGAACCCCGCCTGGGGGCGGATTCGCTTTATCGAAGCGCGGAAGCTTTACGAAGCGCCGCCCGTCGTTTTTTGCGGTGTGCCAGACGGCGCAGGCGGCGAGCGCATCGTGCGCTGTTCGGAAGTGACTTTGCGCGTGCAGGAGGAGAAGGAAGATGGCGTATGAAGCAGAAGAAGTGCGGCTCAGTCAGGAGATATTCTACTATCTGTTGGAGCACCATGAGCTGCGCGAAGAGGAAGCGCGCGAGCTTTACCGTGCCTATACGGAATCCGCACCTGTGCAGGAGATGGTCAAGGATCAGGGGAGAATCGCAGCGAGCCGCGTGAAGCGTTATGGCGATGTCGTTTATCTGATCCCGGAGGCAGACAATCATTTTCTGGGCTACTCGCGAGTGCATCTCAAGAAGGAGCTTTGCCGCAGCAATGCGACGGACAGGGACTATTATCTCGCGCAGTTTGCCATCCTTGTGCTCTTGCTCGAATTTTATGACGGGCAGGGAACGAGCAGCAAGACGCGCGACTACATCCGCGTCGGTGAATTGCAAAATGCCATTTCGGCACGTTTGAAGGAGGGCGCTGATCTCACAGCAGAAGAGCAGGAGGCACAGGGGCTCTCGTACCAGGATATGCTGGAAGCGTACGAATCCCTGCGCTCCGATGACCGCGGCACGCGGCAGCGGACGACGAAGGAAGGCTTCCTCTACAACATCCTTCGCTTCCTGCAGGCGCAGGGGCTTATTGAATATGTGGAGCAGGACGAAATGATCAAGACCCGTCGCAAGCTCGATCATTTTATGGATTGGAATTTGCTGAACGAGAACAATCATTCTCGCGTCCTTAAGGTGCTGGGGGTGGAGACCGATGAGCAAGATCCGCGCGGTGCGGCTGATCAACGTCAATTACAACCATGACACGATTCGCATCAGCGACGAGACGCTGCATTTCAACGGTGAGAGCACCTTGATTTCCCTGCAGAATGGCGGGGGCAAGTCTGTCCTCGTGCAGATGCTCTGTGCGCCTTTCGTCCAGAAGCGCTTTCGCAATGTGAAGGACAGGCCTTTCGCTAGTTACTTCCGCACGCCGCAGCCGTCTTTCATCCTTGTGGAATGGCAGCTTGAGCAGGGCGGCGGCTGCCTGCTGACAGGCATGATGGTGCGTAAGAGCCAGGACATGGACACAGGCGAGGAGCTGGATATCGTCAACTTTCTCAGTGAATACAGATCACCCTGCATGAGGGACATCCATCACCTGCCCGTCATCGAGAAGACGCGCACGGAGGTGCGGCTCAAGAGCTACGCCGCCTGCCGTCAGCTCTTCGAGATGTTTCGCCGGGAGCCGGACCGGAAGTTTTTGAGCTACGATATGGGAAGCAGTGCGCAGGCGAAGCAATATTTCACGAAGCTTATGGAATACGGCATAGACTATCGCGAATGGCAGAACATCATCCGCAAGGTCAACGAAGAGGAGTCGGGGCTTTCGAAGCTCTTTGCCGACTGCAAAGACGAGAAGGGGCTCGTCGAGAAATGGTTCCTTGACGCTATCGAGAGCAAGCTGAACAAAGAGCAGAATCGCATGAGCGAATTTCGCAATATTTTGGAGAAGTATGTGTGCCTCTATCGCGACAACCGCACCAAGATCGAGCGCAAGGGCGAGATCCGGCGCTTTGAGGAGGAAGCAGTGAAAATCGAGGCGCAGGCGGAAGCTTACCGCAGCGTTTCAGCAGACGCTGCGGCCAAGCGCAATCAGCTCGTCTGCTATCGGGGAGAAATGCTGCGCCTCGGTGAGGAGGCCGCGCAGGAAATCGTGCGGGAAACGGCGGAAATTGAAGCGTTGGCACAGGAGATTCGCCAAGTTGAATATCAGCGTTATTCGGCACAGCATTATCGGGAAGCAGATGCGTGCGAGACATGGGAAATGCGTTTTGCAGCCGCAGAAAAGAGCATAGCCGCATGGGAAGAGAAACGGGTGGCTTGGCAGAAACGGCGTCAGGTGCTGGAGCTTGCCCAAGAGCAGGAGAAACTTTCTGAGGAAGAGATTCAGTTGGAAAAGATTGTGCAGTCCTTGGACGTTTGCCGCCGCGAGGAAAAAGAGCTGGGGCCGGAGCGGGATTATCTCGGCTATTGGCTGCGGATTCATTACGAAGGAGAGATAGAAGAAGAAAGAGGGCGGGCGAAACGCCTGGAAGCGCAGCTTGCCGAAATGCAGGGACGCGAGAAGGAGGCACGCGCACAAGCGGGAAAAGTGGAGCAGCAGCGCGTGAACGCGGCGCAGGAGGAGGGGGCGCTCCGGGAGGCGACGGCAGGCTACAGCCATGCGGAGGATCGCTATGCCGAGCGATGGCAGGTTCCTCTGGTGCGCAATATCGTCGGTGAATATGAACCGGGAAAGCTGCAGGCGATGGAGGCGGAGATTCGCGATGCCGCTGCTGCCTGCGGGGAGGAACAGCGGCGCGGGAAGGAGCGCCTGGCGCAGGTCGGTATGGAGATCATGCGTGCGGAGCGCGAAATGGAGATGTTCCGTCAGCAGGAGACGGAGAAGAAGGCGGAACTCGGCAAGGCACAGGAAGTCTTGCAGGCTTATGAGGAAGAACTCGCCTATCGCAGACGGGCATTGCAGTATCTGGATATGGCCTCGACAGAAGAAGTCCTTTTTGATGAGGCACGTCTCCTGGCAGCGGCAGAGGGGAAGCTGCAGGAGCTGGCAGAGATCCTGCGAAGGCTGACGCTGGAAGAGAAGAAGTGCAGAGATGAGCTGGAGAATCTCAAAACGGGGAGGAACATCACCTTGCCGCCCGGGCTGCAGGAAATGTTCGAAAATCTTGGCATTCACATCGTTTATGGCATGGAATGGCTGAAGCGAAACGGGTTTTCTGAAGAAGAAAATCTGGCTCTCGTGGAGAAAAATCCCTTTTTGCCGTATGCACTCGTTTTGTCGGACACGGAGCTGCGTCACTTGCAGCAAGCACCGCCGACGGTATTTACATCCGCGCCCGTTCCTTTAGTGACACGCGAGAGTCTGGCGCAGGAAGAGGATTCCGACGCATCGCTTGCCGGAAATGTCCACTTTTACATGTTGTTTAACAAAAATCTCCTGAACGAAGAAAAATTGTGCCGATTGCTGGCAGAAAAGGAAGCGGAATTGGCGCGCAGGCAGAAAGAGATGGCAGGACGCCGCGCAGAGCAGGAAGATTATGTGAAACTGCGCGACAAACTGCGTGAGCAGAAAGTGACGCAGCAGCGTTATCGTGCGGCACAGAGTGAGATTGCAGATCTTGCCGAGGCATGTGAAAAGTTGGGAAAATCCATCGTGCAGGCAAATTCGGCTTTGCTGGACCTGCATCAGGAGGAGAAAAGCCTTGGGGAAGAGCTGCGCACCTTGGAAAAGGAAGCGGAAAAGCGGGAGCGGCAGGCGGAAGAGCTGCGTGAGCTGACGAAGGCTTACTGCGCATATTTGGAGGAGAAGGCGCGGTTGGTGAAGTGCGAGGAGAAGATTGCGGCGCTGCTGCAGCAAAAGGAGGAAGTGCAGGCGGCACTGGATCAGCTGGCGCTTGGGATTCGCACGATGGAAAGGAGAGGGGAGGATTCCTTGCGTCGTCTGAAAGAGCTGCAGCAGGCGCATCTTTCTTTTGTGATGTATAAAGAGGCGGCAAAACCCTCTGCATTGAAGGATTTGGCAAAGGATTTCGCTGTATTCCGGGCACGCTATCAGGCGATTACGGAGAAGGTTTCGCGGCGTGAGCAGGAGCTTGAAGAACAGCAAAAGCTTGCGGCGGGGCGCGTGCGGGAGGCGGAGGAAAAGCTGCAGCGATTGGCGGACAAGTATGAGTTGGAGTCGCAGGAATGGCGCGGTGTTCTTTACAGCGCGGCGGAAGAGGAGCAGGCGGGAAAAGAAGAGAAAGCCTGCCGTGAGAGGCTGCGCGAAGAAGAGAAGAAAAGAAATGATATCGATAAGGAGATCGCTCTGGCGAAGCAGCGGATCGAGCAGAACAAGCGTGAGATGAAGCGCGACTGTGAAAAGGAAGAGCCGCTGCCGCGCGAAGCGATTTCCGTCCTCGACCATGGGATGCGAAAGGTGGAACTGCTGCAGCAAAAGGGTCGTCGACAAAAGGATAGGGAAGCATGGACGGAGCGTCGGCAGTGCTACGAGAGCATTTTGACGACACTGGCGGAGTATGAGACGGAAGAACCGCAGGAAGAAGTCACTTTTGAGGAAGATTTCGCTCATGCCGAGGCGGCAGACTTGCGCAGCTTCACGGGACGCCTGCAGCAGCGTTATCGGAAGAGCTGCGACGACAGGACGCGGGCGCGCGAGAAGCTGACGCAAATCCTCAATGGGACGGCGCGTCTCGAAGCGTTCCAGAAGGATTTCTTCCGGAAGCCGATCGAAACCTTGCTCGCCTGCGTGGAAGATGCGGCGAAGGTGCTGCGGCAGCTCGCCGTTATACGCCAGTCGTATGGCGATCTCATGGAAAAGCTTCTCGTCGACATCGCCATGGTGGAAGAGGAGAAGCGGCAGATCGTCGCGCTCCTGCAGGATTATGTGCGCGAGGTTCATGCACAGATGGGCAAGATCGACAGCAACTCGAGCATCACGGTGCGCGGACGTTCTATCAAGATGCTGCGCCTCGAACTGCCCGACTGGAGCGAGAACGAAAGCACGTACCGTTTCCACATAGAGGAAAAGGTTGAGGAGCTTACGAAGCGCGGCATCGAACTGCTCGAAAAGGAGGATTCGCTGCACGATTTTATCGGCAGACAGTTGACGACACGGGAACTTTATGAAAGTGTCATCGGCATCGCCAACATCCATATTGAGCTGTTCAAGATCGAAGCGCAGCGCGAGCGCAGGATTACATGGAGCGAAGTCGCGAGCAATTCAGGCGGTGAAGGCTTCCTGTCTGCTTTCGTCATTCTCGCGAGCCTGCTGCACTACATGCGGCGCGATGAAACCGATATTTTCGCCGAGCGCAACGAGGGCAAGGTGCTCTTGATGGATAACCCCTTCGCGCAGACGAACGCCTCGCATCTCCTGAAGCCATTGATGGAGGTGGCAAAAAAGAACAACACGCAGCTTATTTGCTTGACCGGCCTTGGCGGCGAATCCATCTACAATCGTTTTGATAATATCTACGTGCTCAATCTCGTCGATTCGAGGCTGAATCGCGTCCAATACCTGAAGAGCCAACAGATCGCAGGCAAGATGCCCGATACCGCGCTTTCTCTTGCACGCATCGAAGTGGCAGCTGATGAGGGCCAAATGGAATCGCTGTTTTAAAAACTGGCATAAGATACCATGAATGGTAAAAGCCGCCGGAATATTTTCCGGCGGCTTTTTTGCGTGAATCTATGCGTAATACATGCTCGCGTTGATGGAGGCGGCGAGGTCGAGCTTGTCTTTGAGCTTGAGCTTCTTTGGCTCGTTCTCGTAGTAGGTGATGCGGCGTTTGATGAACTGCGTGTCGATGTTGCCCGTGCGGAAGTAGTTGTCTTCGAGGATCTTCTGATGCAGGGCGATCGTCGTCTTGACGCCCTCGATGCGGAACTCGCTCAGGGCGCGCTCCATGATCTTGATGGCGTCGCCGCGCGTACGGCCGTGCACGATGACCTTGGCGATGAGCGAGTCGTACCACGGCTCGATCGTGAGCCCTGTCGTCACGCCGCTGTCGAAGCGTACGCGCGGACCGCTCGGTTCGTGCATGAAGGTGATGAGGCCGGGGGAAGGCAGGAAATTGTTGTCGGGATCTTCGGCATTGATGCGGCACTCGATGGCGTGGCCGCGGATTTTGATGTTTTTTTGCATGAGGCCCAGCGGTTCGCCGTCGGCGATTTGAATCTGGCGGCGCACGATGTCGACACCGGTGACCGCCTCGGTTATGGCATGCTCGACCTGGACGCGCGGGTTGATTTCCATGAAGTAAAATTTGTTGTCGGCGAGATCGAGTAAAAATTCAACGGTGCCGGCATTTGAGTAGTGGACGCTTTTTGCCGCTTTGATGGCGAGGCGTCCGATCTCGCGGCGCATCTCCTCGGTCAGCGCGATGGACGGCGATTCCTCAAGAAGCTTCTGGTTGCGGCGCTGCAGCGAACATTCGCGCTCGCCGAGGAAGAGCACCGTGCCATAATTGTCAGCGAGAATCTGCGCTTCGATATGGCGCGAATGCTCGATGTAATGCTCGAAGTAATGGACGACCTTCTTGAGATCGACGAGCTGCAGGATGTTGTGGAGATCCTCTTCATTGCGTGCGACAAACATGCCTTTGCCGCCGCCGCCTGATACGGGCTTCAAGATGACGGGATAGCCGACCTCTTGGGCAGCCTTTAGGGCCATTTCATTGTCTTCAAGCGGAGCGCTGCCCTTGGACATCGGTATGCCGGACGGCGCCATGGCGGCGCGTGCCGCATCCTTGTCGCCGACGAGGCGCAGCGTCTCGGCCATGGGGCCGATCCAGACGATGCCCGCCTTCGTGACCATCTCAGCGAAGTCGGCGTCTTCGGAGAGGAAGCCGTAGCCCGGATGGATGGCTTCGGACTTCGTCTTGATCGCCGCCTCGAGAACAGCCTCTTTGTTGAGATAGCTTTCCGAGGCATCGGCGGGGCCGACGCGGTAGGTGAGGTCGGCAAGCTGGACGTGCAGGGCGTTTTGGTCGGCATCTGAGTAGATGGCGACGGCTTCGATGCCGAGCTCCTGACAGGCGCGGATGACGCGGACGGCGATTTCGCCGCGGTTGGCGATGAGGATTCTCTTGAACATAGGTGCAGCCTCCTTTTGCATAGTGGACAGAATCTCAGGACGATAACTTCCGTTTATTGACGATAGCTTGTATTTATCGCGATGGATTTATTCTAGCACGCAGGAAAAGCTTTTTCAATCGAGAATATCGGTATTTTTCATATTGTATATTGTTGCGGTAAATTGTGAATATTCGAATGCCGCTGTAGCTCGATTTGCGCGCGTTGGGCTTGACCGAGCAGACTTTCGTGATACAATATAAGTGAGGAGTGGGAAAGGCTTGATTCAAGCGAAAAGACGAGACCGAAAGATTGCAATTACGGATATAGCGATCACTAAAATTCCGTATGTAAAAGTTCCGGAATTGGATGAGTTGGCAGCCAAGGAACTTTATGATGCACATCGGGAGGTCTTGTCTGCGGCACAAAGATTAAATAACAGCAATGAGGTTGCTCTCGTGTATAACCTTTATACAAAAGAGAGGTATATGGTTATGGGTGATGCTTGCCATGTTGATGTTGACAATGACATTGGCATACGCACCTTGCAGAAAAAATCTTATGCGGGAGATTTGGTTTTAGTGCATAATCATCCGACAACAGCAAAGTTTTCCCTTGCGGATATTGATTACTTCATTGCAAACGATTATATAGGAATGATGACGGTTGTTACGAATCAAGGAGACGTATATCTCATAAGGAAAACTGCGTGCTATTGCTATGAGAGAGCAAAAGAATTGGAATTGATCTTGATCAAGCAGTATTCTTTGGAAGAGCAAGCCTTGATTGTGGAAAGATTTTTGAAAGAGTGTGCAAAAGGAGGGATTGTGTATGCCGAAGGCAGGTAAGAGACGTCAAGGAATCGATGACAGGCCGCTCGTGAAGAGTGAGTATGAACGTATGAAAGCTGACGGAGCCTTATATGAGCGCATCACGGCTCCGAAACGTCCGCATAAGAAGGCACCCGGTGCAGACAAACGTGTTTTGGCATAAGCGTTCAAGCGCTTGCGAATATCGCAGGTGCTTTTTCTTTGGTATGTCTCTAAAATATGTGCAAAGGAAAGCGAGGTGAGAAAATGACGGAAATTGTGGCGGAGAAGCTCAAGCTGCTGCCGGATTCGCCGGGCGTCTATATCATGAAGGATGCAAAAGGGCGCATTATTTACGTCGGCAAGGCGGTCGTACTGAAGAACCGCGTGCGGCAATATTTCCAGAGCGGCAAGCATCAAGCGCTGAAAGTGCGCGCGATGGTGGCGAAAATCGCCGACTTTGAAACAATTCTTACCCATTCGGAAGTGGAGGCGCTGATCCTTGAGTGCAATCTCATCAAGAAGCATCGGCCGCGCTACAATATCAGCCTCAAGGACGACAAGAGCTATCCCTATCTCAAGGTAACGCTTGCGGACGAGTATCCGCGCGTCCTGGTCACGCGGCGCATCACGAAGGACGGCTCGCGCTACTTCGGCCCCTATACGTCGGCAGGTGCAATGCATGAGAGCGTGAAGCTCCTGCGGAGGCTCTTTCCGCTGCGCACCTGCAAGAACATGAAGGTCGAACGCCCCTGCCTCGAGCATCATATCAAGCGCTGCCTTGCACCGTGCTGCAAGCCGGTGGACAAGGAGGAGTATGACGCGATGATCCGCGAGGTCTGTCTGTTCCTCGAAGGGCGGACGGAGCTTGTGGAAAAAGAGTTGACGCGCCGCATGGCAGAGGCGGCGGACGATTACGACTTCGAGCGGGCGGCGCGCATCCGCGACCAGCTTGCTGCTGTACGCAAGGTGGCGGAGAAGCAGAATATCGTGACGGGATCGGGCGATCAGGACGCCATCGGCATGGCGCGTTCCGGCATCGGCGCCGTCGTCATGGTTTTTCTCATCCGTGCGGGCAAGATGGTCGGGCGCGAGCATTTTCTGCTCTCGGGCAGCGAGGAGGAAACCGATGAGGCGCTGCTCTCGGCGTTTTTGAAGCAATACTACCATCGAGCGGCTTTCTTGCCGCGCGAGATCCTGCTGCCCTTTTCCATCGGGGAAACGGAGCTTTTGGAGAATTGGCTTGCCGAGCGCAAGGGCGCGAAAGTTGTGCTCGCCGTGCCGCAGCGCGGCACAAAACACGACGTGGTCGAGATGGCACGCGGCAATGCCGAGAAGTTCCTGGCGGATGAGGCGGCGCGCATCGAGCAGGCGAACGACCAGACGCTTGGGGCGGTAAGGGAACTGGGGCGCTACCTCGGCCTCAAGGAAGAGCCGATGCGCATGGAATGCTTCGACATCTCGCACAACCAGGGTTCGGAAACCGTGGCCTCGATGGTCGTCTTTGAAGGCGGTTTGCCGAAGAAATCGGACTATCGGCGCTTCAAGATTCGAAGTGCCGAAGGAAAGCCCGACGACTTCCTCTCCATGCGCGAAGTCACCGAGAGGCGTTACGGCAAACTCGCCGAGGACGAGCTGCCCGACCTCATCATCATCGACGGCGGCAAGGGGCAGCTCTCATCGGCTTTGGAAATCATTCGCGGCGCAGGACATCTCGATGTGCCTGTCGTGGGACTGGCGAAGCAGTTTGAATACATCTTTACGGAGGGCAGTTCCGATCCCGTGATCCTGCCGCGCCGCAGCCAGGCGCTCTATCTCGTCGAGCGCATCCGCGATGAGGCGCATCGCTTTGCCATCACTTACCACCGCAAATTGCGCGGCAAACGCAATCTCGTTTCCGTGCTCGATCATATCGCAGGCATTGGCCCGAAGAGACGCAAGGCGCTCTGGGGACATTTCGGCACGATTGCGAAGATCAAGGCGGCGAGCGTAGAGGAGCTGGCCGCTGTCGACGGCATGACGGAGCCTGCGGCCGAGGCCGTGAAGAATTTCTTCCTTGCACAGGAAAAGATGCTGGCAGGAGAAGAATAGGGGTCAATCACAAGCCGAAGAAGAGAGGCTTGTGATCGGCGTATTGCCGCCGCTTGGGCGCGTGGTTTCCGGGCAAGGCAAACACATCCGAGAGATTTTGGCCGCAGGATGCGGCAGGAGGGTATATTGGCAAGGATCGATTTTCATACACATTCACTTTGTTCGGACGGCAGCTTTTCGCCGGCAGGCCTGGCAGCGCACGCCAAGGAGCTGGGGCTCAAGGGGTTTGCCCTGACCGATCACGATACGATCGCGGGTCTTGCCGAAGCGCAGGAAGAGGCCGCGCGTCTGGGTGTCGGCTTTCTCCCGGGCATGGAGATGTCGCTTTTCTATCGCGGGCGTCGCCTCCATGTCGTCGCGCTTGGCTTTGATTCGGGACATCCGGCTTTCCAGAGCCTCTATCGCCATATTCGTTCCATCAAGGAGAGCGGCATAGAGAGAATCCTGGCAGGAGTGAAGGCGCGCGGCTTGGAGATTCACAAGGCGGATGTCGTCCCGTTTGCTTTCGGCGATATTGTCGACCTTTACGCCGTTATGCGCTATATCATTTCCCTCGGATGCTATGAAAGCGCTTCGGAGATTTGGGACCGTTACCTCGATCCTGCCGTTGCGGAGGCGGGTCTTGAGCATGACGTCACACCGGAGGAAGCCCTTTCCGCCATTCGTGCGGCAGGCGGCGTGACCTCGCTGGCGCATTTTCACAAGACCATCGGCCTCAAGGGGCTGACGGACGATGAGACAGAAGAGGCGATTCAAGAACTTAAAGGCTTTGGCCTTGACGGCATGGAGCAGTTCTATCCCAATTATACGGTGCGGGATATGGCCTTCGCGGGATATTTGATCCATAAGTATGGCCTGCTGGCGACGGGAGGCAGCGACTTCCACGGGGAGAACCGTCCCGGCGTCGAGATGGGCTTCGGCATGGACGGCAATCTCTTTGTGCCGGAGAAGATTTGGGAAGGAGTGGAGGAACGGCTCCATGAGCGGCGGTGACAGGAAAGCGGCTGTCCGCACCGGTTTGTGCGCAGACCGCTTTCCGTCATTTTTGCAGAGCCGTTTGCGGGGAGCGAGGCGGTGCTTCTTGTCTCTGCCGCCATTGACAAGCTGGCTGTTGATTTGCTAAACTAGACGTGCAATGAAGAAGAGGAGTAGTTCCCGTGCAGCGAGGCGGCGAGGGTGGGAGGCCGCCAGGACGGTTTCGGCAAGCGATGCGCTTTTGTCCGACCTTCCTTGGGGATGAAGGGCGCTTTGGAGCGGCAGTTCAATAAGATATAAGGTGGGCGTCTGTCCTTGGCGTGATGTGTGGAGGACAGGGCCAATCAGGGTGGAACCGCGGGATTCGTCTCGTCCCTGTGACATTTTGTTGCGGGATGGGGCGTTTTTTTCTTTGCCCTTTGCCCGGGATAAGGAGTTGTTCAGATGAAATTTCAGGAGATTATCCTGGCTCTGCAAAAGTTCTGGGGTGACCAGGGCTGCATTTTGACAGAGCCGTACGATGTAGAGAAGGGGGCGGGTACGATGAATCCCTCGACTTTTTTGCGCGTTCTGGGACCGGAGCCGTGGAATGTCGCGTATGTCGAACCTTCACGCCGTCCGGCGGATGGTCGTTACGGCGACAATCCGAACCGCCTCTACCAGCACCATCAGTTCCAGGTCATCATGAAGCCGTCGCCCGACAATATCCAGGAGCTTTATCTGGAGAGCCTGGAGAGCCTCGGCATCGATCCGAAGCAGCACGATATCCGCTTTGTCGAGGATAACTGGGAATCGCCGACCCTGGGAGCTTGGGGCCTTGGCTGGGAGGTCTGGCTCGACGGCATGGAGATCACGCAGTTCACCTACTTCCAACAGGTCGGCAGTGTCGATGTGAAGCCCGTCTCCTCGGAAATCACCTATGGGTTGGAGCGTTTGGCCATGTATATTCAAGGCGTCGAGAACGTCTTCGACATCCAGTGGACGGAGGACTATACCTACGGCGATGTATTCCACCAGAACGAGGTCGAGCAGTCGGCCTATTCCTTCGATCTTTCGGACGAAGCGCTCCTCTTCGAGCTTTTCGATAAATACGAGAAGGAAGCTGTGCGCATCATCGATCTCGGTTATGTGCACCCGGCCTACGACTACGTCTTGAAGTGCTCGCATGCCTTCAATCTGCTCGACGCGCGCGGCGCGATCAGCGTGTCGGAGCGCACGGCTTTCATCGGCCGCGTGCGCAAGTTGGCACGGGTTTGCGCCCAGTGCTATTTGAAACAGCGTGAAGAGCTGGGCTATCCGATGCTGAAGAAGGGGGCGAAAGCATGAGCAAGGATTTGTTGTTGGAAATCGGCACAGAGGAGATTCCGGCACATGCGATGCCGGGATTGCTGCAGGAGCTTGGTGAAAGGGCGGAAAAGGCGCTCGGCGAGCTGCGTTTGGCGCATGGCGGAGTGAGGACGCTCGGCACGCCGCGCCGCCTCGCACTCATCGTCGAAGGATTGGCTGAAAAGCAGGCGGATGTCGCGGAAGAAAAACGAGGGCCGTCCGTACAGGTGGCTTTTGATGCCGCGGGCAAGCCGACGAAAGCAGCGGAAGGCTTCGCTCGCGGGCAGGGCGTCAAGGCGGAGGATCTCGTGACGCGTGATGGCTACGTCTATGCGCTCGTACAGGAAACGGGAGAGCCTGCGGAAAAGGTGCTGGAAAAGCTCCTGCCCGAGCTCATCTGCGGCCTGCCCCTTCCCAACAGCATGCGCTGGGGCGACCTCGACTTTCGCTTTATCCGGCCCCTGCGCTGGCTTGTCGCACTCTACGGCGAGGAAGTCGTGCCCTTTGAGCTTGCGCGCGTCAAGAGCGGCAATACATCGCGCGGCCATCGTTTCCTCAGCACGGGCGACTTCACTATCCAGGATGCCGCGCATTACGAGGAAGCGTGCGAGAAGGCTTTCGTCATCGTCGATCCTGTGCGGCGCAAGGCGCTGATCGAGCAGGGGCTTGCCGAAGAGGCGAAGGCGCACGGCGGCACGGCGGAAATCACGCCGAATCTTTTGGAAGAAGTGCTCTATCTCGTCGAGTATCCGACGGCGCTTGCGGGCAGATTTGAGGAAAAGTATCTCGCATTGCCGCCGGAGGCCGTCATTACGCCGATGCGCGACCATCAGCGCTATTTCCCCGTGAAGGCGGCGGACGGCAGTCTGATGCCGCTTTTCCTCACCGTGCGAAATGGCGGAGCCGAGTATCTTCAGACGGTGCAGCACGGCAATGAGCGCGTTCTGCGCGCACGCTTGGCGGATGCGCAGTTCTTCTTCGACGAAGATAGGAAGAAGAGCTTGGAAGAGCATCTGGAAAAACTCAAGACGGTTGTTTTTCAGGAGGGGCTGGGCACGCTCTATGACAAGTCGCTGCGCCTCGAGGAGCTTGCCGGACGCATCGCAGATGCTCTTGGTGCAAGCGCTGCGGAGAAAAAAGCCGCGCAGCGCGCGGCAAAGCTGGCCAAGGCCGATCTCGTGACGGGCATGGTCATGGAATTCACGGAGCTGCAGGGCGTCATGGGCAAGGAATACGCCCGTCTTGACGGCGAAGGCGAGGAGGTCGCCCTTGCTGTTGACGAGCACTATATGCCGCGTTTTGCAGGCGACGAACTGCCGCAGACGAAGGCCGGCATCATCGTGAGCCTGGCGGACAAGATGGACAATATCGTCGCGACATTCAGCCGCGGGCTCATCCCCACGGGCTCGCAGGATCCGTTTGCGCTGCGGCGTCAGGCGCTCGGGCTTGTGAATAGCATCATCAAGGCGGAGCTTTCCCTTTCGCTCGTTGACCTCGTCAGCTGGGCGATGGATTTGCTCGCGCTCAAGGAAACGAAAGCACGGGAAAAAATGCAGACCGATGTGGCTGATTTTATGCGCCTGCGCCTCAAGAACGTGCTCGGTGAAGCAGGAATCCGCTATGATGTCGCCGACGCCGTGCTCGGCGATATCGACGATATCGGGCGCGTCATGCTCGCAGCCAAAGCCGTGCAGGAACAGCTGTCCGCGCCCGATACGGCGAAGGCTGTGCAGTCCTTCGTGCGCGCGGCAAATCTCGCAGCGAAGGCCGAGACAGCAGAGATTGACGAAAGCCTTTTCGAAACCGATGAGGAAAGAGAATTGATGAAGGCTTACACATCGGCGAAGAGTGCGGCGGAAAGCCTGCTTGAAGCGCACGATTACGTCGGCGCCATTGACGATTTCAAGGATCTCGCCGATCCGATCGATGCGTTTTTTGACGGCGTCATGGTCATGGCAGATGACGCGGCTGTGCGTCGGAACCGCCTCGCACTCTTGAAAGCCATCGACAATCTCCTGCTCCAGGTCGCTGATTTCAGCAAAATCGTGCAGGGATAGGAACTGTCCCACACAGCGAAGGAAATGGAAACCCGCAGAATCGCCTCTTTGGGGAGGCGGCTCTGCGGGTTTCTGTTTCATTTTCACTTCATATCGAGATTTCTGTTCTTTTGGATAACTTGAAGCTCTTTGCGGATGTCGACGATGGGGGTTTTTGCGATTATGGCAACACCATTCTGTTCTTCTTTCGTTAAAGTTCCTTCTGCAAGAAGTACCCCGTGGGTGGCATTATCCACATCTTGCTTTGTAACTTCGTAGATCATTTCCTTAAATCTTTCAGCACCGGAATCATATTCTTTAATCCAGTTAAACGTCCCTCAATGTTTAAAATTTCAATTGGGTCATTCGTTTTTAATAAGCGACCGGAATCCTTTATTGAATTTTGATAGAGGGCATCCAATATGGGATTTTTTTACGCTCATTTTTGCTGTAAAGGCGATCGATATTTGCGCGAAGCGACCAAGCAAATTCATACAACACTTCTTTTCTTACGGAGAGATCCCATTTGTTATAACCTGTAATTTTCAGTTCCATGCGCAAGCTCCTTTTTCTTGATATATGATAGACTATAGCGTAATAGACATATACAACATATAAATTTTCTGTTTAATGCCGGTTCTCCGAAATGCATGGAAGTTTTTGTCTGTAGATTGGAAAAAGACAGCAACGCGGCAACTTTATCGTGGCGCTGTTTCATTAGAATTCGAACTGGAAATCATAAAAAATAGTTAGAAATGTCTTGCGGGGGGGGGTCAGATGTGCTAATATATGCATATGATTGTATTATATTAGTTGCCGTTTTCACAATCTGGATTTTGGAAAGCAATTTTTCCCGCAGGCGAGAAATGTGATTTACTGAAACCATTAGAGAGATGGAATGATTATCTCTTTAGTGGTCGACGTCAACTAACTGACTGAACGCTTTGCGCTTCGCCAATTAGGATATTTGTGCATACGATTTGTTTGCCAAGCTGCTGCGCCCGGAGTTGTTTTCCACGGAGGGGATGGAGAAATGAATGGGTTGACAGTAGCAAAAAAGATTGTTTTAAGCTTTGTGATCCTGATCGTGATGTTTCTGTGTTTTGGCATTTATGCGAATTATTCCGGCAATGCGCTGAATAAGTCGACGGCGGATCTCATGGATTGGACTCGGGCGTTGAATATGTCTTCGAGGCTTTCTGACGCCACGAACGAGACCCGTATCTTTGCACTTTTGAAGGCGATGGCGCAGGATCCGCAGACGCGTGAGCAGCTTGAACAACAGCACGAGGCGAGCAAAAAGAAGGTTGAGGATGTTTTTGATGAGTACAGAAAAACACTCGCTGAGACGACTTACTACAACGAAGAGGAGCGCCGCTCGGATCAGGAGCTTTTTGACAATGAATACAATGCCTGGCTGGAGTATTTGAAAGCCGGTGAGGAAGGCGATCGACTGTTTGCCGAGGGAAAGTACGCCGAAGGGCTTGCTTTCATTGACCAGAAGTGGAGCAAGAGTTATCAGAAGTTGGAGACACTCATTCTTTCCGATGAAGAGCGTGCCATGAAGGGGGCGGACGCGGTCGACAAGGAAGCCGATGATGTCTATGCTCGCGTCGTCATGACGACGGTCATCGTCACGATCCTTGTGCTCATCATCGCGGTTGTCTGCGGCTACTTTCTGCTGCACTCGATCAAGGGTTCCGTCGCGATGGTGCTCGACGCACTGAAAAAGGTTGCTGAGGGCGATTTGAGCCTGAAGCTGGCGACGGACTCGGGCGATGAGTTCGCGCAGATGGCTGAACAGTGCAACAAGATGCTGCATAATGTACGCTCGATGACGAAGAAGATTCAAGATACGGCAAACACGGTTTCTGATTCCTCCGGTGCGTTGACAAGCACTTCGGAGCAGTCGGCACAGGCGACGCAGAATGTCGCCGAGTCCATTACGGAAGTTGCGGGGGCCGCGCAGGCGCAGCTTGATTCTGTCGCCGAGGCGAAGCATCAGGTGCATGCCTTTACGCGCGGGATCGCGGATGCGGCGCAAACAATCGAGCAGGTTGCCGCCGACATTGAGCATACGTCGCAGCGTGCGGAGGAGGGGAATAAACTCGTACTTTCGACCGTTGATCAGATGAATGCGATTGCCGATACGGTCATTTCTTCCTCGAATGTCGTAGCAAAGCTCGGAGAACGCTCGAAAGAGATCGGCAATATCGTCGAGGTTATCTCGAACATTTCAGGGCAAACGAACCTCCTTGCCTTGAATGCCGCCATTGAAGCGGCACGCGCGGGCGAGCACGGACGCGGCTTTGCTGTCGTCGCTGAAGAGGTGCGAAAGCTCGCCGAAGAATCGCAGCACGCCTCGCAGAAAATCGAAGAGCTCATACGCGCCATCCAGCAGGAAACGGCGCAGGCGGTGCACGCGATGGAAACGGGGCGCGAGGAAGCAGAGAAGGGGCGAGAGAACGTCACGGCGACGGGCAAGGGCTTCTCAGAGATTCGTGCGATGATCCAGCGTGTGCAGGAGAATTCCGCTGCGATTGAGAAAAACATGGAGGATCTGAGCCGCAGGGCAGAGAAGATTGACGATGCGACAGGAAAAATTCACGATTCCGCATCTAAGGTTGCGGCAGAAGCGCAGAATGTTTCCGCTGCGACGGAGGAGCAGGCGGCCGGCATGGAAGAAATCGCGGCGAGCAGCCGGGGACTTTCGGATATGGCGCAGGATCTCAACGACGCGGCAGCCAAATTCAAAACCTGAAAATCTATTGGTTCAGCAGGCGGCAGGAGCCGTTCCGGGAGCGATTCGCTCTTCGGGACGGCTCCTGTTTGTTATATGGAAAAGCGTACCTAATCTTAAGTCCCAGAGGAAATATTATCTCTTGCAAAAGACCGGGGTATTATGTTAAAATCTCCTATGCGGTTAAAAAAGATAATCCTTATCAGAAATGAACGCCTGAAAATCCCTGCCGGGAAAAGAGAAATGGCAGGGAAGGGGCTGAACATACGCTAGACAGGTTTGTGCAGGTTAATTTTTAGGAGGGCTTGAGGAAGATGAATGAATTGACAGTAGCCAGGAAGATCATCCTAAGTTTTGTGGTGCTGATTACATTATTTTTGGGCTTTGGCGTATATGCGATGTATGCGAGCAATCAACTGAATGAATCGACAGAAGATCTCATGGTTTGGTCGGATTCCTTATCCGTGACGTCGGAGCTTTCCAATGCGGCCAATGAGGCGAGAAACATCTATTTGTTGAAAACCGTCAATGAGGATCCCGCAAAGGAAGCGGAGATTGCTTCTCGTCTCCAGGCGGCACGGCAAGACGTGGATCAGATTTTTGCAGAGTATGAAAAGACTTTGAACGAGATGACATACGACAGCGAGGAGGAGCGTCAGAGCGATCGGGAATTTTTCGATGCAGAGTATGAGGCATGGCAGGAGTACCTGGCGGCAGGCAGGGTGACGGAAGGGCTTATTGCTGAGGGAAAGAGAGAAGAAGCCATTGCTTACGTCGAAGGTCCCAGCCGTGAAGCATATAAGAAGTTCTCGAACATCCTTGTCAAGGATGAGGAGCGCTCTATCAAGGGGACGAAGGATGTGAAAGCGGCAAGCAATGCGACATATTCGCGGGTCGTGATGTCTACGGTCGCGGTTCTTGTCCTTGTCGTTCTCTTTGCCGGTTCCTGCGGGTTTTATTTACTGCGCACGATCAAGCGTTCGGTTGATCTGCTGCTCGATGCGCTGAGCCGTGTGGCGGACGGCGATTTGCGTCAGACATTGCCCGTGACGTCGGCGGACGAATTTGGTCAGATGGCCGGGCAGTGCAATAAGATGCTGGAAAATATGCGCGATGTGACGAAAAAGATCCAGGCAACGGCAGGTACGGTCAGCGATTCTTCCGAATCGTTGACGAACACGTCGGAGCAATCGGCGCAGGCGACGCAGAATGTGGCTCAGTCCATCACGGAGGTGGCGGGCGCTGCACAGGCGCAGCTTGATTCCATCGCGGAGGCGAAGCAGCAGATCGAGGCCTTTACGAAAGGCATTACGGATGCGACACATACGATGGAAAAGGTCATGGGCGTCATCAGCAATACTTCGCAGAAGGCGGAGGACGGCAACAAGATTGTCGTTTCCACAGTCGATCAGATGAATACGATTGCCGATACGGTCGTTTCTTCCTCGAATGTCGTCGCAAAACTTGGCGAACGTTCGAAGGAAATCGGCAATATCGTCGAGGTTATCTCGAACATTTCGGGGCAGACGAACCTTCTCGCACTCAATGCAGCTATCGAGGCGGCACGCGCGGGCGAGCACGGGCGCGGCTTTGCTGTCGTTGCGGAGGAAGTGCGAAAGCTCGCCGAAGAATCGCAGAACGCTTCGCAGCAGATCAGCGAGCTGATCATGGCCATCCAGCAGGAGACGGAACAGGCCGTTGCAGCTATGCAGGCCGGACGTGAACAGGCGGAAAAGGGACGTGAGAATGTTGCGGCGACGGGCGAGAGTTTCTCGGAAATCCTGGGCATGATTCATCGTCTTGAGGAAAGCGTCCGTGTCATCCAGAGGACGACAGAGGATTTGAGCAACGGTGCAGGAAGAATAAGCACTGTGACGGGACAGCTGCACGATGCAGCTTCGCGCGTGGCTTTTGAATCGGAGAATGTCTCCGCTGCGACGGAAGAACAGGCAGCGGGCATGGAGGAAATCGCGGCGAGCACGCGCGGCCTGTCCGATATGGCACACGGACTCAACGAGGCGGCGGCAAGGTTCAGAACATAAGGCACTGCATCCGGCCAGATTCAAAAGAGCAGCCCCGGAAGCGATTTGCTTCCGGGGCTGCTCTTTTGTAATGATTGTATGGTTTGCCTTATTTGCGCGACTGCTTTATCATCCAGAGCGTCTTTGCGTAATGCGTGATGAGATCGTCCATGAGCATCGAGGTGACGTAGCGATTGGCTTCGTCGGCTGCCTTTTTGATGTCACGGATCTCCTCATAGAGGTAGGAGAAATCTTTTTCCACTTCGTCGAGCACGACATCCGAAGTCACGAAGCCCGGCTGTGCTTCCTTGATCTTGGCGAGTGCGAGAAAATCCTTGAGGGAGGAAAGCGGCTCGTGGCCAATCTGCAGGATGCCTTCGGCAACCGCGTCGATATTGTCGCGCACGCCGTCATAATAGGTCTCAAGCTGGGCATGAACCTGGAAGAAATCCTTGCCCTTGACGTACCAATGATAATGCTGAAGCTTATGGTACTCCACAACGAGATCGGAAAGCAGTTGGTTTAATTTCTTTTCCATATGTATCGCTCCTTTTCAGATGTATGTTAAAATATATGCGAGGCAAATCTTTTGTTCTGCCTGCGACTGAACTTATTATAACACAGAAGAGAAATATTAACAACAAATATTCATCCTCTTTTGTAAAAAAGAAAATTTCTTCCTGTTTGCCGAAAATGGTCGGGGCGGCTGCTGCAATTTTGCCAATTTTATTGCAGCGGGAAAAAATTTGCCCTGGAAATGATAAAAAATAATAGCATGAGCGGTTGAATTTATGCTATAATGTAAAATAGATTGCGGAAGTAGGGGATTTTCTCTGTTTTTCGCGGTACATTATATATTTGGTGGTAGATATATGGAAGTATTTCTGGCAGATTCCCTCGGTTTCTGCTATGGCGTGAAACGCGCGATACAGCTCGCGCGGGAACAGGCGGCGCCCGACGGCTCTTCCTGTACGCTGGGTCCCATCATCCATAATCCGCAGATGGTTGCGCGCCTTGCCGAAGAAGGCGTCGGCATGGTGCAATCCCTGCCGGATTTGGAAAGGGGAACCGTCATCATCCGCTCGCATGGCGTCGGACCTCTTGTTTATGACGAGGCCAAGGAGCGGGGGCTTGATGTCGTCGATGCGACGTGCCCACATGTAAAAAAGGCACAGCTGGCGGCGCATGCTCTTTTTGAAGAGGGATATTCTGTCGTTATTGTAGGAGAAAAATGCCATCCGGAGGTCAGGAGCATCTTTGAATGGGCAGGCGGCGATGCCGTCATCGTAGACTCCGTGGAAGGAGCCGAGGCTGTCGCGCCGTGTGCTCGCATGGGGATTGTCGCGCAGACGACGTTTTCCGGGGCGAAGTTCAAGGAGATCGTGCTTCATCTGCTCGATAAGTCGAATGATGTCCGCATCGTTCGGACAATCTGCAATGCCACAGACCAGCGGCAGGCTGCCGCCGTGCAGCTTGCGCGGCAGGTGGACATGATGCTCGTCATCGGCGGCAAGAACAGTGCGAATACAACGCGCTTGGCGCAGTTGTGTTCCAAGGAATGCCAAACCTATCATATCGAGACTGCGGCGGAGCTGCAGGACGAATG
>ERZ773099.874-NODE-874-length-23305-cov-14.927355_pt1 | contig 23305 bp, 16 predicted proteins | sample MGYA00511120_ERZ773099 | MGnify/ENA primary metagenome ERZ773099 (study PRJEB29015, sample SAMEA2738012) | human oral metagenome | biome: human oral; feature: human-associated habitat; material: dental | place: China | collected 2104 ...
CATCATGCGCAAGCTCGAGACCCACTACCGCGACATGTGCGACATCGAGTTCACCGTCGAGCGTGGCAAGCTGTGGATGCTCCAGACCCGCGTCGGCAAGCGCACCGCCGCCGCCGCGTTCCGAATCGCCACCCAGCTCCTGGGCGAGAAGCTCATCACCCGCGACGAGGCGCTGGGCCGCGTCACCGGCGATCAGCTCACCCAGCTGATGTTCCCGCAGTTCGACGCGAAGGCCGAGAAGGAACTGATTGCCCGCGGCATGGCCGCGTCCCCGGGCGCCGCCGTCGGCAAGATCGCCTTCAACAATGCCCAGGCAGTCGAGGCCGCCGAGAAGGGGATCAAGACGGTCCTCGTTCGCCGCGAGACCAACCCCGACGACCTGCCCGGCATGGTCGCCGCCGAGGGTGTCCTGACCGCGCGCGGCGGTAAGACCTCGCACGCCGCCGTTGTCGCCCGAGGCATGGGCAAGACCTGCGTGTGTGGCGCCGAGTCCCTCGTCATCGACGCGGTCGCCGGCACCGTCACCATCGGTGACCTCGTACTGACCGCCGAGGACACTATCGCCATCGACGGCCAGACCGGAGAGATCTTCCGCGGCGAGGTCGCGGTCACTGACTCGCCTGTCACCACCTACCTGTCCGAGGGCCTCGAGGCGGGACTGGCTGCCGCCGGCGAGGACGAGGGCACCCGTGAGCTCGTCCAGTCCGTCGACAAGCTCCTTTCTCACGCCGACAAGGTCCGTCGCCTGCGCGTGCGCGCCAACGCCGACACACCCCTCGACTCCACGCGCGCCATCGCCTTCGGCGCCGAGGGTATCGGCCTGTGCCGCACCGAGCACATGTTCCTGGGTGAGCGCCGCCCGCTCGTCGAGCGCGCGATCCTGTCCGCGCCGGGTTCAGCCGAGCGCCAGGACGCCTTCGACGAGCTCGAGAAGCTCCAGAAGCAGGACTTCCTCGAGATGCTCGAGGTCATGGACGGCAAGGCCATGACCGTGCGCCTCATCGATCCGCCGCTTCACGAGTTCATGCCCGCCCTCATCGAGCTGGAGACGAAGGTCGCCGTCGGCAAGGCCACCGGCACCCTCGACCCCGCGGACGAGGCCATGCTCGTCGAGGTTCGCCGCATGCACGAGGAGAACCCCATGCTGGGTCTGCGCGGCGTGCGCCTGGGCATCTACCTGCCCGGCCTGTTCGCCCTGCAGATGCGCGCCCTGTGCGAGGCCGCCGCCGAGCTGGTGGCCCGCGGCCTCGACCCGCGTCCCGAGATCATGGTCCCGCTCGTCGGCTCCGTGCGCGAGCTCCAGCTCGTGCGCGAGGAAGGCGAAGACATCATCGCCTCCGTCGCCGCCGCCCACGGCGTCGACCTGTCCGGCGTCACCATCGGCGCCATGATCGAGCTGCCGCGCGCCGCCATGACAGCCGAGGACCTGGCCGAGGAAGCCGACTTCTTCTCCTTCGGCACCAACGACCTGACCCAGACCGTGTGGGGCTTCTCGCGCGACGACGTCGAAGGCGTGTTCTTCCCGCACTACATCGAGGCCGGCATCTTCGGCGTCTCCCCCTTCGAGTCCATCGATGTCCACGGCGTGGGCACCCTGGTCTCCGAGGGTGTGCGCCGCGCTCGCTCCACCAAGCCCGACATCAAGCTCGGCGTGTGCGGCGAGCACGGCGGCGATCCGCTGTCGATCCACTTCTTCCACGGCGTGGGCCTGGACTACGTGTCCTGCTCGCCGTTCCGCGTCCCGGTGGCCCGCCTCGAGGCCGGCCGCGCCGCCGTCGAGGATCACGTGGATATGACCGCCTGATGCGTGCGGCGGGTGGTGCCGCCGCGGGTGCCGCTCGCAGAGCGTAGCGACGAGGCCGTGGCCGGGTAACCGGTCACGGCCTCGTTCCGTTGTTGGTGGGGTGCTGTGGGCGGGGGAGCGTGTGGTAGATCGGCCCATCTACTGGTGAAGTTAACCCACTTGTGCACAGCTAAACCCATTTGCTGGAGGATGCGCGGGTGTGACCATGTGCCACCAGGTGGGTTCACATGCGCAGGGGTGGGCCCACGTTGCCACCAGGTGGGTTAGTGCGTGGGCCTGTGTTGTGTTGTTGCGGGGGGTGCTTGTTGCGCCGGGGGTTGGCGGACTTTTCTCGCGAGTTCTCCTGTGCCGTGTGTGGTGTGGGCTTTCAGATACCGCGTTTGTTCTTGTCTGAGCGTGCAGTGCACCCGATCCGTAGGCATTACACCCGTTCTGATCGGGTGCAGTGCCCCGTAACGGGTGTAGCGCCCGGTAACGGGTGCAGTGCCCCGTAACGGGTGTAGCGCCCGGCAACGGGTGTAGCGCCCGGTAACGGGTGCAGCGTCCTCGCGGTGTTGCCGGTTGAATGGTCGACTGTGGTGTCGCATTACCTCCCGAACTGGTGCAGCATTGGCCCCTCGCGCGTCGTGTAAGCGGTGCGTGTCCGCGTGAATGCTTGTTGTTAAGCGGTGTTACACCACTTAGGTGGGTATTGCACCAGTTGGGAGGTGGTGTAATGCTCCTTAATTAGTGCAGTGCTTGTGGATGCGTGTTGGTTGTGCGCATTTGCTGGAGGGGTGAACCCACTTGTGCGCAGCTAAACCCATCTACTGGAGGCTGGGTGGGTGTGACCATGTGCCACCAGGTGGGTTAACGTGCGCAGGCGTAGGGCCGGAGCAGCGGTGGTACGGGTTGTGGCTTTTCGATGGTGGCTGCGCTCAGGGTGCGGCCGGTTGCGGGGCGCCGGCGCGGTTCAAGCCGGGGTGTCAGGGGGTGACGCCCGCGCTACGCAGCAGGAAGATCAGGCCCACCATGATCGAGTTGTTGAGAGCGTGGAACGCCCACGAGTAGGCGACGTTCTTCCCTGATTTCACATAGATGAGGGTTAGGGCGATGGCGATCGGCAGGTAGGCCAGCAGGTCCTGCCACTGGTAGCAATGCATGTAGGCGAAGAGAAGGGCGGAGATCGACGCGACGAGCCACGTGGGCGCAAACGCGCTGAGCTTGCCGATGAGGATGTGCCGGTAGAAGATCTCCTCAATCATTGGGACGCCGATGGCCACAAACAAGGAGAACACGATGCTGAGCGCGCCGTCGGACAGGGCGTTTATGATGGCCTGTTGGTTCTGGGCAATCGGCGGATTGGTTCCGTAGATGGCGATGCGCAGTGTGGCTTGCACGATCGTGAGGAGGAGCCACAGGCCGAGTAGCAGTGCGATCTTGAGCACCGGTCGTGCGCGGAAATATGAGAAGGCGGGGAAGACCTCGCGCCCGAAGAACGCCAGTACCATGACCAGGAAGATCGAGTCGAGCACGATGTTGACGGCCGTGATGTTCCACGATTCGGGGATGATCGATGTCGGAATGATGCCGAAGAGGAAGAAGGTCGCGTAGGGGATGCCGAAGATCGCGATCCGCACCCAGTCGGCGCGACTTGGGCGCGCGGGCCGCATGGGGAACGAGGCCTGGGGAGCATTGTCAGATGCGGTGACGGTGGGTTGGGTGCTCGGTGCTAGCGTCGCCTCGGTCGATACGGGAGTCGTTGGGGTGGAGTTCGCGCTTGGGTTGGCGGACATGGTGCTGAGGCAGCTTCCTGTTGGCGATGTTGTGTTACGTAGATATTGTGACAGATCGTGACAGTGGGGCGTATGACGGTCCCGCGGAGTGGTGGATCGCTGCCCGGGATAACCTATGCGGACTCTCTTTGCTGCATTCTCCCTGACGGGAGCCTGTTTTCATGGCATGGTGTCAGCAAGTTGTTCCAATGGGCCTTTGGTCCTGTGTGGTCGGGGAAGGTGGGCGCTAAGCGTCACCGTGGCGTGGTCACAATTTAGGCAATCCTAAAGGTATTACTTTTCACCTGGCCGAGATGTGGCTACGCTCAATGGTAGGAATTCCGTCAACCCGACGCGACCCGCGCGTCGGACCGTCAGGAGGCAAGCGGTGTCAGTGCTTCGCGCTTACGCGCACAACGTCGTCCAGTGGTCTACCCGTCTTCTCGTGGTCTCGCTCATGGCGGTCATCGCCGTCGCGGTCGCCACGCCCGCGCGCGCGGCCGACCAGACGTGGAAAGACGTTGCCACCACCATCAACGGCCTCATCGACGAGGGCGTGTCCGCCTTCAAGTCGGGCGACGCCAAGGGCGGAAAAGACAAGGTCAACGACGCCTACTACAAGCACTACGAGATCACCGGCATGGAGAAGCAGGTCATGGCCCGCATCTCCGGATCGAGGGTTTCGGCCGTCGAAATGGAGTTCTCGCTCCTGAAAAAGTCCATGACGGACGGCGACTCGGCCGGCGTCGACAGCCACGCCGCCACCCTCAAGCAGTACATGGTGGAAGACGCGGCCTCCCTGGATGGCGTCGCGCCGGGAGCGGCCCAGGCCTCGTCGAACGACTATAGCCCCGGCGCCTGGGGCCAGGTCGCCAAGACCATCAACGGCATCCTCGCAGACGGCGTTGATGCGTACAAGTCCGGTGACGCCAAGGCCGGCAAGGACAAGGTCAACGAGGCCTACTACAAGCAGTACGAGATCACGGGCATGGAGAAGCAGGTCATGAGCCGCATCTCCGGTTCGCGCGTCTCGGCCGTGGAAATGGAGTTCTCCCTCCTGAAAAAGGCGATGACCGACGACGACTCGGCGGCAGTCGACGAGCACTACGCGACCCTGTCGAACTACATCCGCGAGGACGCTAACACCCTGGACGGTTACACCGGTAAGTCGGCCGAGGACTCCGGTTCCTCCCCGTGGCTCGCGCAATTCCTGCCCTCGTTCCTCGTCATCCTGCGCGAGGGCATGGAGGCGATCCTGGTCGTCGCCGCAGTCCTGGCGTACCTGGCCAAGGCCGGCCACAAGAACAAGGCCGGCGTCGTGTGGGCTGGCGTGGGCCTGGCCCTCGTCCTGTCCGTCGGCCTGGCTTTCCTGTTCAGCTACGTGACCTCGCTGGCGGGCGCCAACCAGGAACTCCTTGAGGGACTGGCCGCCCTATTCGCGGTCGTCATGCTGATCTGGGCGTCCAACTGGATGATCAACAAGTCCTCCAACAAGGCGTGGGACCAGTACATCAAGGCTCAGACGGATGCCTCCCTGAGCAGTGGCTCCCTCATCGGCCTGGCCTTCATCTCCTTCCTCGCGGTCCTGCGCGAGGGCGCCGAGACGATGCTCTTCTACGCCCCCATCGTCGCGGCGGCAGGCGACAACGTCCACTATGTGTGGATCGGCCTCGCGGTCGGCCTGGCGGTACTCGTCGTCATCTACCTGCTCATCCAGTTCGCCGCGGTGCGAATCCCTCTGCGCCCCTTCTTCACCATAACCTCGCTCCTGATGGCCCTCATGGCCGTCTCCTTCACGGGCGCGGGCATCGGGGAACTCCAGGAAGCGGACGTCGTGTCCCTGACGCCCATCTCCGGCTTCCCCACCTTTGACCTCTTGGGGATCTACCCCCGAGTGGAGAACCTGGCCGCGCAGGCCTTCGTTCTCGTCGTGATCGTCGGTCTCTATTTCTTCGGAAAAGCTCGCCTCGCCCGCGAGGCTTCCGCCCGGACGCGGGACGAGGAATGACTCCCCTCGGGCGACACCGACCCACAACCCAACCAACACACGCTAAGGAGATCAACGCATGAAGCGCTCCCTCTTCCGCGTCGGCGCGGCCCTGGCCACGCTGGCCTTCGCAGGAACCCTCGCGGCCTGCACCAACAACACCCCATCCTCCGACTCGAAGACCGGGACCGCCACGAGCAGCGCCGACCCAGGTGCGGCGGCACCCGGCGAGGACGCTGGCTTCGAGGAACAGCCCCTGGGTGACGAGGTCCACGTCGGCCCGCTCGTCGTGGGCGGCGTCTACTTCCAGCCCGTCGACATGGAGCCCCAGGTTGGCACGCCCGCCTCGGAGTCGTCCATGCACATGGAAGCCGACATCGCTGCGGCCGTCGACAACGAGCTCGGTTTCGGTGCCGGCGACTTCGTTCCCGGCCTGACCGTCGACTACGCGATCAAGGACAAGTCCGGTGCGACCGTCCAGGAGGGCACGTTCATGCCGATGAACGCCTCCGACGGCCCCCACTACGGCCTGAACATCCCCAAGCTGGATGCGGGCACCTACGACGTGACCTTCACAATCAAGCCCCCCAGCGTCTGGCTGCTCCACACCGACAAGACCACCGGCGTTGAGGGCCGCTTCTGGACGGAGCCGCTCGTCGCCGAGTTCCCGGATTGGCAGTGGGACCCCGCCGCCGTTTCCTGGTGATCGTCGCGTCATGAACGCAGGGGCGAGGCGGTGGTTCCTTATGGGCCACTAGCCTCGCCCCGCGCCCCGTGAGGGGCTAGACTCGGCACCGGAGTCGCACGGCTTCGGTGCGCCTTAACTGTGGGAGGAAAGTCAATGCTTCAGCAGATGAGCGAGGCGACACTGACACTGCTGCTCACGATGCTCGTCGTCGGAGCCGTCATCCGCTTCATGCCGGCCGCCGGCCACGGCCGCCGCGGCCAGAAGAAGCGCTCGCTGGCTGTCTGGATCGGCATCACCCTGGGCGTGCTCTCCTCTGTGGCGCTCACGATCATCAACCTCGAGGCGCCCAAGGCCGTCGACCGCCAGATCGTCGGCCTCGTCACACTTCCGATCGCTGTGCTCCTAGGGGTCGCGTTCCTGGTGCTAGCCGCGGTGCGCTCGCGCCGCATCCGCACCCAGCTGCCCGCCGGGGACACGGACGACGAGGCTAGGGTGGCCTCGTCCATGGAAACCGCCCTGTCCGGCGACCTCGTCGTACGGATCGTCGGCTCCCTCCTGATCGCGCTGACGCTGTTCCGCGCCGTCCCGACCGCCCTGAACCAGGCGCTCATGCTGGCCTCGGCCGGGGTCGAGATCTACTCCACTCCGGTGGTCGCGGCCATCGTCGGCTACACGCTGGCGTGGGTGCTCGCGTGCTTCCTGGCGTGGGTCTCCTATCGCCTGTGCTCGTGGAATAATCGCCTCTGGCCCGCCGCCGTGATCGTGACGTCCCTGCTGGCCAACTACGGGCTCCTCTTCGTTCGCATCCTCAAGGCAAAGCGCTGGATTAAGATCCCGAAGGCCACGTGGGACGTGATCGTCTGGTTCATCAACAACGAGGCCGCCTTCACCATCATCGCCGCCGTCGCATTGGGTTTCGTCGCCGCTCTCACCTGGCGCGCCTCCCGTACCATCCCAACGCGGGGAGCGAACCCTGCGGAGGGGCGCCTGTGCCGCGCGCGCTCGCGCCTATACAAGTCGATGGCCGGAACCGCCGCGATCGGTTACCTCTGCGGCGCTCTGCTCATCACCGTGGGCGTCGCCTACGCGAGCCAGGAGGTCGAGCTCTCCGCCCCCGAGTCATACAGCGTCGTCGACGACCAGGTCAGCGTCAACCTCGCCGATATCTCCGACGGCCACCTGCACCGCTTCGAGTACACGACCTCGGGCGGCGTGAAGGTACGCTTCATCGTCATCCAGAAGTCCGGCTCCTCCTTCGGCGTGGGCCTGGACGCCTGCGAGATCTGCGGGCCCTCCGGCTACTACGAGAAGGACGGCAAGGTCATCTGCAAGCTGTGCGAAGTCGCCATGAACATCGCGACCATCGGCTTTAAGGGCGGCTGCAACCCGATTCCCATCGAGTACAAGGTCTCCAACGGCACGCTGACCGTGCCCATCTCGGCGCTGGAGGCATCGGCCTCCATCTTCACGAAGTGAGGCGCGCGTGTTCTTCCGAATGCTAAGAGGAGCGCTCACGAGGCGCGGGAACCGCCACCTCATGATCGCCCTCACCGTCGCCCTGGGGGCGTGCGTGGCCACGTCCATGCTCTCCGTCATGTTCAACGTCGGCGACAAGGTCAACCAGGAACTCAAGTCCTACGGCGCCAACATCGTCGTGCGACCGCAGGGCGCGGCCGTCCTCGACGACCTGTACTCCACGGGAGAGGCATCCGAGGCGCGCTCTTACCTGCGCGAGGACGAGCTCGGCAACATCAAGACGATCTTCTGGACCTACAACATCCTCGACTTCGCCCCCTTGCTCCCCGTCGCCGCGACGGACGCCTCCGGCGAGCGTGTGCCCACGACCGGCACCTGGTTCAGCCACCACCTTGAGCTCGCCACGGGCGAGAGCGTCGATACCGGCCTGGACAAGCTGCGAGGCTGGTGGGCCCTCGAAGGCTCATGGCCTACCGACGACGACGCGAGCGGCGCCGTCGTCGGCTCGACCTACGCCACCTCCCACGGCCTCGCCGTAGGCGATACCATCACCCTCACCCGCGACGGCGTGTCCGAAGACTTCACCGTGCGCGGCGTCGTCACCAGCGGCGACGACGCCGACCGCTCCGTGTACGTCCAGCTGCCCGCCGCCCAGGCGCTCCTCGGACGCGAAGGGGTCGTCGGATCCGTCGAGGTGTCCGCCCTGACCACGCCCGACAACGACCTAGCCCGCAAGGCCGCGAAGAACCCCAACTCGCTCACCGTGTCCGAGAAGGAAACATGGTACTGCACGGCCTACGTGTCCTCGATCGCCTACCAGATCGAGGAAGTCATGACGGACTCCGTGGCCCGCCCCGTCCGCCAGGTCGCCGAGTCCGAGGGGACGATCCTCGAGAAGACGCAGCTGCTCATGGTCCTCGTGACCATCCTGGCGCTCATCGCCTCGGCCCTGGCCATCGCGAACCTGGTGACCGCCGGCGTCATGGAGCGCTCCAGCGAGATAGGCCTCATGAAGGCCGTCGGCGCCAAAGACAAGCAGATCATCGCCCTGTTCCTGACGGAGACGATCATCGTAGGCCTAGGCGGCGGGGCCCTCGGCTACGGAGTCGGGCTCCTCCTCGCCCAGGCGATCGGATACATGGTCTTCCACTCCTCGATCGCGTTCGCGCCCGTCGTCGTCGGCCTCGTCGCTGTGCTCGTCGTGCTCGTCGTCCTGGGGGCCTCCATCCCCGCGATCCGCTACCTGCTGCGCCTTAACGCGGCCGAAGTCCTGCACGGAAGGTGACGCACATGAGCAGACGAGCAATGTTCTGGCGGATGGTCACCTCCTCCATCCTGCGCCGACGCTCCCGCGTCCTCATCGCGGTCCTCGCCGTTGCCATCGGCGCGACCACGCTGTCCGGCCTGGTTACCATCGCGGTGGACGTGCCCGCGCAGATGGCCCGCGAGATCCGCTCATACGGCGCCAACCTCGTCGTCACCCCCGCCGGAGAGGGGAGCATGACGGAGGAGGCCGTGGCAGCCGCGACCGCGCAGGTGCCGACGAGCGCTCTGGTCGGGTCCGCCGCCTTCGACTACGAGACCGTCACCATCAACGACCAGCCCTACGTCGCCGGCGGCGCGGACCTGGACGCCGTGCGCGCCATGAACCCCTCCTGGTTCGTCGACGGACAGTGGCCCCAGGCCCCGGGCCAGGCCCTCGTGGGCGAACAGATCGCCTCGACCATCGACGTCAAGGCGGGCGACACGGTCACCGTCAGCCAGCTTGACGGCTCCTCCTCTGCGAAGGCCGCCCAGGCGTCCACCGGCTCCACGACCGGCGCCAACGTCAGTCACGACAACGGCTCCGCGCCGCCGGGACCGAGCGGCAGCGGGGACACGCAGTCCGCCGGCGACCCGCAAGGCGCGGCCCAGGCCTCGTCCCTGAAGGCCGACCCGCGCACCATCACCCTGACGGTGTCCGGCATCCTCAAGACAGGCGGCAACGAAGACGGCTACGTGTACATGTCCGCCCAGGACATGTCCGAGCTGACCGGCACCGCCGGCTCCGTGACCCTCGCCGAGTACTCCATCGCCCTTGAGGGCGAGGAACTCAGCGCCGTCGCGGAGTCCATGAACGCGGCGAACCCCGAGATTCACGCGCAGCCAGTGCGCCGCCTCGCCCAATCCGACACGGGCGTGCTCGCCATGCTGCGCTCCCTCCTGATCGTCATCACCGTCATCGTCCTGGCCCTGACGATGATCGGCGTGTCCACCACGATGATCGCCGTCGTCACCGAGCGGCGCAACGAGATCGGCTTGCGCAAGGCCCTGGGAGCGACGGCGCGCTCCATCACCGGCGAGTTCATGGGCGAGGGCGTCATGCTCGGGCTCATCGGCGGCGTCGTCGGGGCGGGCGCCGGCTACGGACTCGCCGTGGCGATCTCCACCTCCGTGTTCCACCGCTCCATCTCGCTGCACCCCGTGATCCTGATCGGCACGGTCGCCTGCTCAGCCCTCATCGCCGTCCTCGCCTGCCTCCCGCCCGTGCGCCGAGCACTGGCCGTCGACCCCGCGCTCGTCCTACGCGGAGAATGAGAACCACCATGACAACCCCCGACACCACCGCCAACTCGACGCCCGAACCCGACAACGCCCCCGCCTCGTCAACGGACGCGCTGCTCACCCTCAACGGCGTCTCCAAGATCTACGGGGACCTGCACGCCCTCGACAACGTCTCGCTCGAGATCCCGCGCGGCCAGTGGGTCTCCATCGTCGGCCCCTCCGGCTCGGGCAAGACGACCCTCATGAACATCGTCGGCGCCATGGACACCGCCACCAAGGGCACCGTCACTCTCGACGGGCACGACATCTCCGACCTGACCGCCGACGAGCTCACCGAGATCCGCTGCCGCACGATCGGGCTCGTCTTCCAGCAGTTCCACCTCATCGGCCACCTCACGGCACTCGAGAATGTCATGGTCGCCCAGTACTACCATTCGATGCCCGACGAGAAGGAAGCCCTAGAGGCCCTCGACCGCGTCGGACTGGCCGACCGCGCCACCCACCTGCCGCGCCAACTCTCCGGCGGCGAACAGCAACGAGTCTGCGTGGCGCGGGCCCTCATCAACTACCCGAAGCTCGTCCTCGCTGACGAACCCACCGGCAACCTCGACGAAACCAACGAGGAAATCGTTCTCGACCTGTTCAACCAGCTCCACCAGGACGGCACGACCCTCATGGTCGTCACCCACGACGCGCTCGTCGCCGAACAGGGACAGCGCGAGATTCGACTCGACCACGGGAAGGTCGTCAAGGAAACCTGGCACGATCACGACTTCGAACAGCGCGCCTCCGGCCTGGTCCTGCCCGGCCGCGAGGGCGACGCTCGTAGCGGAAAGGACAAGGTACGATGACCACCCTCGACTCAGGCTTTCCCCGGTGGGCCGCCACCGCCTCGTTCGCGGCCCTGGGCGCCCTCGGCGCTACGATCCTCACGGCCTGCGCCCCCTCCACCGGTTTGGACATGAGTAAGCCCATGGCGGACGGCACGTGGACCGCGCAATCCAACGCCGACGACCAGGGCTCCGTCGGCACCATCACGATCACGGTCGAGGGCGGGCGCATCACCGCTACCTCCTACGAGACCACGCTCGCCGACGGCACCGACAAGGGAGCCGACTACGGCAAGAGCTCATCCGGCGAAGTCTTCAACGAGGACTACTACAAGAAGGCCCAGGCAGCCGTCGCCTCCTACCAGGAGTACTCCGACAACCTCACCCAGGTCGGCGACCCCGCCAAGGTCGACGTGATCACCGGCGCCACCGTCGCCCACCAGCAGTTCGTGCAGGCCGCCATCCGAGCCATCGCCGCCGCCCAGGGAGTATCCCCCGATGGGGCCGACGACATCACCATCCCCGGCCTCAACGAGTCCACGAAGGACGGAGAGCTCGACAAGGACCTCGGAGGCTCCGACGGCTGAGGTCGTGACGGGCCGCAGCGGGGGCGCGTCGGGATCGCCGGGGCTCGCTCGCGGTGCGTCGATCTCCACCCAGCCTGTCCGCGGTGCGGGTGCGCCCGCTGCGCCTTCGACTACCGCGCCTGCGGCGTCCGCCGCGGATCGGGGTGCGCACGGTCACGGCGTGCCTGCGGCCGATGTCCAGCCCGCGCCCTGCGTTGCGCCGATGTGGCGCTCCTCCTTCCCCGCCATGGGCACCCGCGTCGACATCATCGGCTGGGGCGGGGAGGGAATGGCGATCGTCAACGCCATCGTCGAGGTCGTGGCCAGACACGAGGACCTGTGGAGCGTGTTCCGCCCCTCCTCCGAAGTATCGCGGCTGAACTCGTTGCTCGACCACACCGCCGAGCCTTCGCGCGACGGAACGACGTCTGTGGGATCGCGCGACGGCCTCGTCGTGAGTGAAGAAACTGACCGGCTGCTGCGTTGCGCGCTGGCGCTCGCGGAGGCGACGGGCGGCGCCTTCAACCCGCTGATTGGCCCGCTCGTCGCCGCGTGGGACGTGAAGTCCATGCGGGCCGCGTACGTCGCGGGCGCCCCGATACCGCCAGCGCCCGATGCGAGGGTCATTGAGGCCGCCCGGACAGCGTCCTCTCCGAAGTGTCTCACGCGCATCGGTGAGCGACTGTGGGCGCTGAGTGCGCCACATGGTGGCGCTAATGCTGTGCGCGCGGCCGGCGATGGAACGTCCCGAGGGCACGTCAGCGGTACCCGCGCCAGCGCTGAATCCGCCGCCATCTCCGTCAACGCCCGCGATGAGCGCGATCATCGTGACTCGGGCCGGGTGCCGGGCGCGGCCATCGACTCGGATGCGGGCGCGCCCGCCGCGCGGAGCTCCAGGGAAGCTAGCGGCATCTCTTCGCGGCCGCGCGTGGACCTGGGCGGCATCGCAAAAGGGTACACGGCGGACGCGTGCCGTGACCTCGCGGTGAACATGGGGGCGCGAGGCGTCCTCGTGTCCGTGGGAACGTCCTCGGTGTCTGTGTACGGGACTCGCTCCGACGCGATGCCCTGGCGAGCCGGGATGCAGGATCCGAGCGGCGTGCCCACCCGCGTCGCCGACGTCATCGAGCTGCCCGCAGACGGCATGGCGTCCCTGTCGACGTCGGGCGACAACCTCGGGCCGCTGGGTGGGCCGGTGCACGGCGGTGACGGGGGCGATGTTGGTGTGGCCTCTGCTGTCTTTGATGCGGCCGACGTCCCAGCTCCTGCTACTTCCCCCGTTGAGCTCGCGCCCGCCCTGCCTGTCGCCGGGGCCGTTCCTTCTGTCGCCGGTTCTGCTGGTTCTGGTCGCCCGGCGTTTGCTGCCCCGAGGGCGCCGTACCCTGCTGGGAGAGCTGACGGCCTCGTCTTCGCATCTGGTGCGTGTGAAACATCTCGTGAAACAAGCGAGTTGGGCGCGCGTCTACTCAGCCACCACATCATCGACCCGCGCACGGGCTACTCGGCGAGCGCGGGCGTGCGGCAGGTCAGTGTGGTGGCCACGTCTGGAGTGCTGGCGGAGGCGCTGTCCACGGCGCTACTCGTCAATCCTTCTATCGACGTGGATGACGTCGTCGCCCGCTGGTCCCGCGCGAGTGGAACCCCGGCCTCGGCGCGAGTTGTGGGCCTGGCGAGGGCAGTGCAAAGCTGAGGTTCAGGAACGGTCCGCTTCGGACGGTGCTCGCGGAAATAGGCCGCGGACTTACCAACCTGGCGAAGCCGGCGGGAGTGATGCCGCGCTGGCGATACGCGCACCTGAACGTTCCAAGGGTGCGATAGCTTCTGCTCTTGGGCCACCGACGGTTGCTATGCAGCGGAAGCTGCGACTGCTGGATGCAACCGTGGGACCTGGCGAGCCTCGTGGCGCTCGACCGGTGGCGAAAGCGTGACGGCAGCTTTGAGAATCGTCGCTCGGTGGTCGGCCTGTGGACAGGGGGCCAGGAGTGCTTCCGAGGTGGGCGCTAATGGTTCCCGGCGCGCACAGGGAGTGCGCAGGTGCTGTCGCCGTCGCCTGTCTGTGGGAGTGCAAAGCGTGAGTTGGGCGCACTGTATCCGTTGTGGGGCGGTACACCCGTTACGGGGCGGTGCACCCGAACAGAAGGGGTGTAATGCCTACGGATCAGGTGCACTGCAATCCGGAACAAGTGAAAATGTGGGCAGTGTGCGAGAGAGCTTGTTTTGCTACGACGGGGATAGGATCGCATTGTGCTCTTTCCACAGCACCTCGTTAGGGTCGTCGTCTGTCCACAGGGAGGTGATTGACTTGATGTGCCGGGCTCGTGAAGCTGCGAGAATCCGCATATGTGCAGCCACCAATTGACGGTCATTCGCTCCTCGGAGGGGCGTCGAATGGCCCACGAGGAACAGGAATCAGATGCTTGCTTGCACGTGATGCGGGGGTGCTACGTGCGAGTTGAGGATCCGCGGCTTCTTGAGACTCCATGGAGTACTTGGATAACGGTGGCGCGAGCGCGTCTCCTCGCTGTTCACGCGTCGGGGAGTGGGGACCGAGTATTTGTTGGTGCAAGTTCACTTGCCTCTCGAGGCATTCCTCTGTGGGAGGCGAATCCGGACGTATTTGTCTGGGCTCGTACACGCCGTGGTAGTAAGCCTCTTCGCGCTGTTCGTGCAGCGGGGTTTCTTGTGCCCGCGATTTCGGTGCGATGGTCCGTTGTTGCACCGCTTGAGAAAGAACTGAGCAGTGTTGGAGGTGTCCTCGCTGAAGGTGTCATTGACGCTGCGGTACGAATGGCTTGTTGGTCTGAGCACCTGAGTGCGTTTGTTGGAATCTGTATGGTGCTCAATAGGCAGTCGTCCTTCTCCCTCTATTCGCAGGAGGAGTGTCGCGGCCGGGCGGATGGGGTCAGGTCAGAGATGCTGGATCGGCTGGCGCAGTGGCGCCAACGAAACGACAACATTCCTTCAGGGCGAGCAGAGTCCATCATTCGTGCCGCAGATCCAGGATGTGACAACCCTGCTGAGGCTGCGCTTCTGTGGGTTATCAAGTCGGTCAGCGCATCCGAAGTCGTGACCCAGCATGAGATCGTCATCAACGGACGTCGCTATTTCGCGGACATTGCGATTCCCGGACTCATGATCATCTTCGAGTTCGATGGGATTGGCAAGCTTGGAAAGAACGATGTCGAGTTTGCGAAGGCGAAACGCGAATGGGTTCAACGCGAGAACGACCTGCGCAGCACCGGATGGGTGCTCTATCGGGTTTCGTGGCCGGATTACGAGGACATGAGGAGACTAAGAGCGTGGGTTGCAGAGTTGTTGGCGCCGTACCAAACCTCAATCCCCGCGTCAGCACAGAGCTTGTGGGCGGAGCCTACACAGGCATGCGACGGTCCGAATCGACGTTTTCACACGGCCGCATCTCAGCGGTGGGTGCAGGCGACCCACACCTGAGCGAGGCGCTACACCCGTTACGGGGCGCTACACCCGTTACGGGGCGCTACACCCGAACAGAAGGGGTGTAATGCCTACGGATCGGGTGTAGCGCCCTCCACAACAAGTGGAATCGCGATCTGCGTGCTGGTGTAAAGCCCCGGCTGAAAAGGCGTGTGGCTGCTGGAAGGGATAGGTGGCTGCGATTCTTGTGAACTAGCCGTGAACAGTGGGAAGATGCGCCCGGTCGGATAGTAGCCTGCCGAGATCAGGAAATCAGCGTATGCCCGTCGCCCCAGTGCAGTAGGAGCCGGACGCGCGGGATGAGGTTGGCAAGCGTCGCGGCGGCTCCGGGGGTTCTAGCCGAGGCGCTGTCCGCCGCTTTGCCTGTTGACCCGCCCACCGACGGTGACGACGCCGTTGCCCACAGGCCACGAGCGAGCGGCCTGCGGACGCTTCGGCCCGGATCGTCGGCCACGAGCGAGCGTCCGTCAGTGAGATTCGGCGCCCGTTCCGTTTCCGGGCTGGGAGTAAGCAGACTCGGGCGCGTGTGGAGCCCGGACGGTGACCTCTCCGTTGTTGATTGTGACGTCGCCGTTGATGACGAGGCTCGGTTCCGGCGCGAAAAGTCGGGCCATCGTCGACTGGCGCTTCATCCACGCAACGATCGCTAGGACGATCCCGATGACGACGTAGATGACGTGCTGGACCGTCGGGTTGTCGGCCAAACGTGGGGCGATCTCGTCGGCGATTTTCAGGACGAGACCCAGCATGATAAACAGGCTGGAGGCGACAACGATGGGGAAGCTGACGATCTTGTAGGTGTGGGCCGAGCGCAGGTAGAGCCACCTGTTGAGGACGTGGTATCCGAAGCCGACGGCCAGCATCGCCAGGGCCGCCCAGATGTAGTGGGCTTGCCTCGTCGAGGTCAGCCATGCCATGTGGTCCACGGCGAAGGCGCCGACGGCGCCGATGATGAGCAGGTAGTCAGGGGAGAAGAGTAGCCACAGGATGAGCTTCTTGTAGTACCAGATGGCGAAGAAGACGAGGAGCCACAGCAGTACGGCGACAAAGAAATACATAGCTCAATCGTAGCTGACCGGTTGGTACATCAGACGCTTATGGGCCCCCTTCTAACGCGGTGCCAGGAGCGTCGCCAGATGGACCCCCGAGCGTCCGGCCAGCTGCGAGGCTTGGGTGCGGCACGAGAAGCCGTCGGCCAGGTAGATCGCGTGAGGCTGAGCGTCCAGGGTCGGCAGCAACGAGTGCGACGCGACGGAGACGGAAAGGTCGTAGTGGCCCGCCTCCATTCCGAAATTGCCCGCCAGGCCGCAGCATCCCTCCAGGCGGGTCACGCGCGCGCCGAGCGACTCGAGCAGGGCCTGGTCCGTGTCCCACCCCATGACGGAGTAGTGGTGGCAGTGCGGCTGAGCGACGATCTCGACGCCCTCAAGGCTCGGCAGGTTGCGCGCGGAGGCGGGAACTGCCGACAGTATCTCCGCGAGCGTGTGCGTCGCGCCCGACACGAGCGGGGAGCGCGGGTCGTCCGGCAAAAGGTCGAGCAGGTCGTCGCGCAGGACGGCCGTGCAAGAGGGCTCCACGCCGACGATGGGAATCCCAGAGGCCGCGAAGGGAGCTAGCGTGCCGAGCAGCGACGTCAGGTGCTTCTTCGCGCCACCCAGCTGCCCCGTCGTGATCCACGTGAGCCCGCAGCATGCGTCCGGAGCGACGATGGGCGCGAAACCGTTGGCCTCAAGCACGGCCACGACGGCGCGCGCGCCCGTGTCGTCCAGGGTCTGGCTGAACGAGTCCGCCCACACGAGGGCGTACGGGCGCCCGTCGGGGTCGCGCGGTCCGTTCAGGATCGTTGGGTGAGTCATTGACGAGGCCGTGGCACCGTCGCGCTCGCGGGCGTCCGTACTGGGGTTGGCGGCGGCGGGCAAGGCCTTGGCCAACAGGGACCGGCGTCGCGCCCACGCGGTGAAGGTCCCGGACTGGAGGGCGGGCATGCCTCGGCGAGGATCGAGGCCGATGGCGCGGAACGCGAGCGAGCGCAGGGCTTTGACGGACATGACGCTGTTGGCGAGGAAAGCCAGGCCGGGCACGCGCGAGGTGATGCGGGTGAGGCGCGGCAGCCAGCCGAGGGTGTAATGGCTGAGGGGGCGCAGGCGGCCCCGGTAGGTGCGGAAGAGGGCTTCGGAGCGGTAGCGGGCCATGTCGACGCCCGCGGGGCAGTCGGCTGAGCAGGCTTTGCAGGCGAGGCACAGGTCGAGGGCTTCGAGGACCTCGGGGGAGTCGATGGCGCGCACGAGCTGAGAGTTCGCCGCCTCCTGGAGGATGCGGGCGCGCCCGCGGGTGACGTCCTTCTCGTCGCGGGTTGCCAGGTAGGAGGGGCACATGAAGGTGCCGGGGACGCCGGCTCGGCACTTGCCCACTCCCGTGCAGCGGTGGACGGCGGCCGTGAAGTCGCCGGAGTCGGAGCGGAAGGCGAATCCGCCGTCGGCGGGCATCGGGCGGGCGGCGACGCGGCGCAGGTTCAGGTCGAGGGGGTCGACTCCGGGCTGCAGCTCGAGGCCGTCGCCGGCGGTGCTGGTAACTCCAGTGACGCCCGCAGCGCCGCCAGCGCCAGCCGCGCCGCCAGCGCCAGCCGCGCCCGCAGCCCCGCGCGCCCGAGCCTTTGCGCGCGACGCGGCCACGGCCTCGTCCATGGGTGCGGCGAGCACCCCGGGATTGAGGAGGTTGTCGGGGTCGAAGACGTGCTTGACGCGCGCGAACAGGTCGAGCATGTCGGGGGAGTACATGAAGCGCAGGAGTTCGCCGCGGGCGCGCCCATCACCGTGTTCGCCGGAGATGGAGCCTCCGTGGGAGGCACAGACGCGGGCCGCAGATTGGAGGAATGTGCGCGAGTGGGCGACTCCCTCGGGGGTGTCGAGCGGCATGGCGAGGCGCACGTGCACGCAGCCGTCGCCGAAGTGCCCGTACAGGAGTCCGTCGATGTTGAACTCGGCCATGAGGGCGGTGAAGTCGCGCAGGTACGCGCCGAGGTTCTCGGGCGGGACGGCAGCGTCCTCGAAGCCTGGCCAGGCCTGCTGGTCGCCTCCGCCCTCGCCGTCCGCGGGGGTGCGTCCTCCCAGTCCCGCCCCGTCGGCGCGGATCCTCCACAGGGCCGAGGCCTGGGTTCCCGGCGGGTAGACGACCGTGTCGATGGCCGCCGAGTCGGCGCACAGGGCTCGGGCGCGTTCAAGGGATGCGGCGACGTCTTCGCCGGGGGCGCCGACTTCGACGAGGAGCCAGCCGTCCCCTTCGGGTAGGGCGGGCACGGCGCCGGGGCCCTTGTGGGTGCGCACGACGTCGACGAGGCGCCGATCCATGCCTTCGACCGCGAGGGGGGCGTGGGCGAGTATCGCGGGTACGTCGTCCGCGGCTTCGATCATGGAGCGGTAGCCGAGCGCCGCGAGCACTGGCGCGTCGGGCAGGGGAACGAGGCGCACGGTGATCGACAGGATGAGGACGAGGGTTCCTTCGGTGCCGGCGAGCATGGCGGCGAGGTTGCGCCCGCTTTCGGGGGTGAGGTGTTCGAGGGAGTAGCCGGAGACCTGGCGCTTGAAGCGGCCTAGCTGCGTGCGGATCGGGGCGAGGTTTGAGTCGATGAGGGGGGCAAGCCCGGGCACGTCGCTGAGCGCGCCGTCGTGCGAGGTGGTGGCCGTGAAGCGTCTGCCCCGTCCGTCCACGCAGTCGAGGGAGACGATGTTGTCGGAGGTGCGGCCCCAGGCGGTGGCGTGCGGGCCGCAGGCGTTGTTGGCGACCATGCCGGCGATCGTCGCGCGGTTCTGGGAGGAGGGGTCGGGGCCGAAGCGCAAGCCGTGGGCGCTTGCGGCCGCCTGAAGGGTGGAGCCAACGCAGCCTGGTTCGACGGTCGCCGTGCGCGACTCGGGGTCGATGGCGAGGACGCGGTTCATGTGTCGCGAGAAGTCGAGGACGAGGCCGGGGCCGATCGCGTTGGACGCGCACGAGGTGCCACCGCCTCGAGCGGTGAGCGGGATGCCGTGGGCGCGGGCGAGTTCGAAGGCCACGATCGCCTGCTCGCGAGTGCGTGGGAAAGCGACGGCGAGGGGCGCGATGCGCGTGAGTCCGGCGTCGGAGGAGTATCGGGCTCGCGTGCCCGTCGATGAATCGACGTCGATCAGTGCGCGTAGGTTAGACAGGAAGCCGTCGCTCATACGCCCAGTGTGTCACGGACACGCCGCGCCGGTTGGGGTTTTCCGGTGTGCGGATGGTTGCGCGCGGCACAGGGGAGTGGAGTTGTGGAGAGGCCGGGAGGTGGGTGGTCTCGGAAGCTGCTTCTTACGCGGGTTCCGGGTCGTCGCGGAAGAGGTTTGGGAAGGGTGTCACGGGCGCGGGGATGCGCTCGACGGGGGGCATGTGGAGACTGACCGGCTGTGAGGTGTGTGGGTATGTGCGCGGAGCTGCCGCGCCGCTGAGGCAGAATGGGGACAGTTCGAGGCGCGTCTCTTCGGATGCCGGAACCCGCAGTTCTGGTGCCGAGTATTCAACGATGTGCAGCTTCTTTCTGCCCATAGCCCCTCGCCTTATCTGTCGTTTGTCGTGTGCTGTGCAATAGTCTAACCGGATGGAAGATGCTCTGTCATCCGGCGTGCGCGCGCCGGACCTCATCGTACATGATCGGGGTCTCGTGCCGAGTCGAATCGTCAGTAGTTGTTCAACACATGTCAGCGGTGGTTGAGATCGTCTGCTCGTGAGGCCTGCAATGCGGACTGCCTCTCGCCTGTTCTCTAGGGTGTGGCGCGTCGGGTTGGCTGGGGTTGGCAAGGTGGGCTGTGGGTGTGGCGGGTTTTCCTTCGGCGCGCTCCTCGGCTCTTTGTTCCGCTCGCGGGGATGGTGGTGCCTGTGGGGTCGGGTCCTTGGGGTGCGTGGTCTGGTGTGCGATTCTACCGATGTGAAGGCGTTCTGGTCTGGCCTGTGTGACGGGCGGGCGTGCGTGACGGAGGTTGCCGACATCGCCTATGATTACGTGGTATCTATCCCATTGTGCCTGTGTCCTCTGTGTTTCTTTTGGAACGTATGAAACAATGGCCACGAGCGCCCCATACACGTGAAGGAAAGAGCGATGGCCCTGTTTGAGTTCGAGGATGGACACCTCGTCCCCGCTCAATTCGGATACCCGGTTGCGCATGATCTGGGTCCTGAACTGGTTGACGCAATCTGCCAGCAGGTCCTACAGATCGTGTCGCGCCCCCTGTTCCCGGTGACGTGGCGCGATATGACGGGACGGGTGGACGAGGAAACGCCGCGCCTGACGGCCCTTGACGTGACGGGGCAGATCGTCTCCGTCGAGATTCTCAAGCGCCTGGATTCGGAGACCCTCATTACGTCGCTGTCGCGGCTCGCCGTCGTCGCGTCGCTGTCCTGGTCGGAGCTGGCGGCGGAGTACCCCTCGGGTCCCGAAGGTTTCCGAACGGGATGGGCGCAGTTTCGCGACTCGATGCCGCCGGCGGTGGGCCCCGGCCCTCGCCTGATCATGGTCGCAGGCGAGATTGACCCCTCCGTTCGTCCCGCCCTGTCGATCCTAGCGACCTCGGGCGTCGAGGTTCACCTCATGAACCTGCGTCAGATGTCGAACGGGAGGCTGTTCCTCGATGTGAACGCGGTGGGCCCGCGCCTGTACGGCCACGCCCCGCAGCTCCTCGGCTCCGCTGCCGCCGCTCCGGCGATCGCCGCGCCCGCTGCCCCGACCGGTGTCGATGACCTCGCCGACGCGGATGCGCTTGATGAGCAGAGGGATGCCTCCGAGACGCCGCCGGAATCCATCGATGCGGGAGTGGACGAGGCGCCCGAGGATGGGGCGGAAACGCCGACGACGCGCCCGACGCCGAAGGTGGCGCCTCACCTGCGCGACGTTTTCGCCTACTCGGTTGACGAGGAGCCCCCTGCCCCCTGGCAGCCTGCGGACGAGGAGCGCGCCCCGGAGGAGACGACGGTCGAGGCCGTGGATGCCTCGGTGCCCGAGCCCTCCAGTGCGGATGCCCCCTCGGCCGACGAGGGGCCTGCGGGCGATAGCCTCGGTGGCGACCGCGATGCCGAAGCCGGAGACGAACGCCCTGAGGACGGGGGTCACGAGGCCGGTGAGTCGGAGACGCGCGAGGCCGGTGAGTCGGAGACGCGCGAGGCCGGGCGCGACGGCGCCGCAGGCGCGAATGGAGAAGACGACGAGACGGGTGACGATCTCACCGATGACGCGCGCGAGCGTGATGCTGAGAAAGGCGTCGACGACGGCGCGGCTAACCGCCCGGGCGACGGGCTTGAGGAGTGGAGCGAGCATGATCACCCGGAGGAGCGTGCCGTGTACCTGAACGACGAGATGGACAGCAACGAGGAGCGGTACGCGCCCCAGGGCGAGAGGTCGCGCTGGGAGCGGCCCGCGCACCTGGGTAGTCGAACCTCCCGCCGCGCCCAGAGTGAGCCTGAGGAGCTCAACGACGGAGGAGCGACTGCCGCGGCCACGGCCTCGTTCGTGGATCGAGCGGAGGAATCGCCCGAGGTTGTCCAGGCGCGCGCAGAGGGCGTTCCCGTCCTCGGGCGTGACGAGGCCGGGCTGCGGACGCTGGCGCAGATCCTGGGGGAGGACACGCCCCTCGTCGCGCGCGGCGAGCTGAGGCTGCCTGATGACCTCGTGCTGGCCGCCAGTGGGGCGATCTGCGGTGCGGGCCTGACTTACCCGTCCCTGGACACGATGCTCACCGCGCGCGGCATGGGGCATATCGATGCGTGGGCGCTCGTGCGCATTGGCGACCGTCTCGGACCGACCCTGGCGGAGGCGCTCGACGAGGTGAACCGTGAGATCGTCCGCGAGTACGCGCATGCTCCCCGCGAGCGACGCGCCGCCAGGCACTGACGGGACGCGCTGGACGGAAGCAGAGTCCACGATATGCGCGAGGCGGCCCCGGGATCGGTAGGTTCCGGGGCCGCCCCGTGCGTGGGTGGGAGGAGACGGCGCTACCCGACGAAGGCCTCCAGCCACGCGCGCATCGTGGCGTAGACCTGTTCGCGAACGGGGGCGTCGGACAGGACCAGGTCGTGCTTGCCGGGGAAGCGCGCGATTGTTACAAGGTCGGACAGCTCTAGGCTGCGCTGGGCGATCACGACCGGATCCAGGACCGTGTCGGAGCTGAACACGCGCTCATTCCACTCCTCGCCGAAGTAGGAAGATGTGGCGACCAAGGATAGGACGGGGCACTCCAGGTGTACGTCCTTCTCGATCGTTTCGTGTCCGGCCATGATCGCCTCCAGCCAGGAGGCGGGCACCGGGTAGGACTCGGGCCGCTTCCACTCGTGGGCGATCGGCCACCCGACGACAGAGGGGTCGTTCGTCGCGAGGCCGTGGGGGATCGGCAGGTCGGAGGATGCCCGCCCGGCGAGAGAACGCCCGTAATGGCCCGACCCGCCCGTGGGCACCTCCCACATGGGGTTGCGCGAGGCGATGCGCCCGATAACAGGGGCCATGGCCCCACGCCAGGAGGCCATCGACTGCATCTCGAGCCATGCCGAGTTGAGAATCAGGCCGTCGAGTACCCCCGGGTGTCGGTGCGCCCATAGGGTGGCGATGAGTCCGCCCGTCGAGTGGCCCATGAGGATGAAAGGCTCGTTGTCGCGTTCCTCGCGGATGATCTCGATGGCCTCCCCGATCTCCTCGTCGTACACGGACAGGTCATCCGCGTAGCCGATGGTCTGGTGGGGGCGCAGGCTGCGGCCGTACTTGCGCATGTCGAGGGCGTAGAAGGCCGCTCCCGCCTCGCGCAGGCGATCGGCCATCTCCGTCTGGAAGAAGTAGTCGTTTCGTCCGTGCAGGTACAGGATCGTCATGTGGGCAGTCTCGGGAGGCGTGGCTCGCACCAGTGTCGCAACGCAGGGGCCTTCCGCGTCGTCGATGAGCTCGATCGTCCGGGACTCAAAGCCCTCGCCGAGGACGTCGGTGCGCCAGCTGGTTCCGGGTGGCCCTTCCTCTCCCCAGGGGGCCATGACATCGCGCTCTGGGGCGTCGGGGGACGAGGCCTTGGCGTCGACCCCGGAGAAATCGGGCAGTCCGCTTTGTTCGGGGGAGTGTGGGCCTGTCGGAGAGGAACTGCTGATAGAACTCATGTGATCAGCATAACCGGCTCTTCCGAGTTGAGTGTGGGTGACCGGGTGTTGGTCGGGGGTTGCGGGTAGA
>ERZ773099.875-NODE-875-length-23296-cov-14.182350_pt1 | contig 23296 bp, 22 predicted proteins | sample MGYA00511120_ERZ773099 | MGnify/ENA primary metagenome ERZ773099 (study PRJEB29015, sample SAMEA2738012) | human oral metagenome | biome: human oral; feature: human-associated habitat; material: dental | place: China | collected 2104 ...
CGCTCTACCACGTGCTGCGCCGCGGAGCGCGCCCCTCGAAGATCGCGTTCCTGGCCGAGAAGGCCTGGTCGGACGCGTCCGTGGGCTCGTGGCCCGTCGGCTTCCCCGAAGAGGACAAGGTCTCCTACTCTCTCGCCGAGATCGTCAAGTGGGAGCGACTGTTCATGCAGCGCTTCTTCAGCCAGCAGTTCAAGCGCAGCGCCCTGCCCAACGGCCCCAAGGTCATGGCTGGCGGTTCCCTGTCCCCGCGCGGGGATTGGCGCATGCCCTCGGACGTGTCTGGGGCGGACTGGGTCGCCGAACTCGACGAGGCCGTGGCCGGGCTGGTGGACTGACCTGACGTTCGCACGGTCCGCGCCTCGTCGCGGGCGGCGCCCGGGGGCGGTGCTGATGCGCACTGCCCCCCGGGCGCTGCCCGCGCACCTGCGTCTATTCGACGCGTGTCCTTGCGCTTGCGGACCCATCCGGCGCAAGATTCCGCCGCAGCATCTTCGCTGATCAGGAGCTACGAAACGGATCCTCACCCCCGCGGCGCTATGTAGTTTTTCACAACTCTCGACGCGAAAACTTCTGTACAGTTAATTCCGGGAATTAGGTAAGCCTTGGTTTCCCTAAAAGAGTCCCTACGCAGCTAACTAACGGAGAACACATGTCCCGCACGACCACCTCGCTGGCAGCCCTGGCGGCCATCGCCGCCCTCGGCCTGGCCGCCTGCACCCAGGGCGCAGCCCCCACCTCCTCGCAGTCCACCAACGCCTCGACCGACAATGCCAGCGCCACGCAGGCCTCATCCGTCACGATTGACGCCAACGACGGCCCCGTCGACATCAAGCTGCCCGTCACCCGCGCGGCCTCACTCGACAACCGCACCTTCGAGGTCCTCCAGCAGTGGAACGTCCCCCTCGTCGCGGCTCCCAAGAAGCTCATCCCCACCACGGTCACCGCGTTCAACGGCGAGGAGGTCGCCGACGTGGGCATGCACCGCGACCCCAACCTCGAGGCGCTGGTCGCGGCCAACCCCGACCTGATCATCTCCGGACAGCGCTTCGCTAAGTTCGACACGCAGATCAAGGAGCTGGCACCCGATGTCCCGCTCATCAATCTAGAGCCGCGCGACGGCGAACCCTTCAACGAGGAACTGATCCGCCAGGTCACCGACCTAGGCAAGATCTTCGACAAGCAGTCCGAGGCCAGCAAGCTCGTCGATGACTTCAACGCCTCCATCGAGCGCGCCAAGAAGGCCTACGACGGTTCCTCCACCGTCATGGCGGTCGACGTCTCCGGCGGCAACATCGGCTACGTCGCCCCCGGCAAGGGCCGCACCTGGGGTCCCGTCTTCGACCTGCTCGGCCTCAAGCCCGCCCTCGAGGTCGAAGGATCAACCGACTCCCATACGGGCGACGACATCTCCGTCGAGGCGATCGCCGAGGCCAACCCCGCGTGGATCCTCGTCCTCGACCGCGACGCCGCCATCACCAAGGACGGCTCCAACACCCCGGCCGAGACCGTCATCAACGACAACGCGGTCCTGAGCAACGTCGACGCCCTGCAGAACAAGCACGTCGTCTACGCGCCGAACGACACCTACACCAACGAGTCGATCATCACCTACACGGAGATCTTCAACTCCATCGCAGACGCCTTCGAAGCCGCGAAGAAGTAACCCTTGCCACGATCGCGGGTGCCGCCATACCTGGCGGCACCCGCTCCCCCGCGCTCATGACCAACTCCCACACCGCTCCGCCCACGGCCCCAGCCGCCGCTCCTCCCACTACCTTCGGCACCATCGAGACGCCCGCTCCCGAGCACCCCGCGCCCGCCACTGCCTCGTCACGGCGCCCCCTGGCCCTCGCGCTCGCGACCCTCGCAGTAGCAGGCCTGCTATTGGTTTCCCTCGCTACCGGCGAATACTCGATCCTGTCCCAGGACGACGGCTGGCGAATCTTCCTCTCCGTGCGCGTGCCCCGCACGATCGCGCTCATCCTGGCCGGCGCAGCCATGTCCATGAGCGGCCTCGTCATGCAGCTAGTCACCCAGAACCGCTTCGCCGAGCCCTCCACGACCGGCACGACTGAATGGGCGGGCCTGGGACTGCTCATCATCATGATCGCCTGGCCGGGCGCCCCGATCCTGGTGCGCATGACCTGCGCGATCGCCTGCGCCTTCGCCGGCACCATGGTGTTCTTCGCCCTGCTGCGGCGCGTGTCCCTGCGCTCATCCCTACTCGTGCCCATCATGGGCATGATGCTCGGCGCCGTCGTCTCCGCGATCTCCACGTTCATCGCCCTGGAAACCAACACCCTCCAGAGCGTGGGAGTGTGGTTCCAGGGGTCCTTCACCTCCGTCTACGAGGGCCAATACGAGGTGCTGTGGATAGTCGCCGCCGTCGTGGCGATCGTTTTCGTCATGGCCGACCGCCTCACCGCCGTGTCCCTGGGCGAGGACATCGCCGTCTCCCTCGGCGTCAACTATCACCGCATGGTGCTCATCGCCACCGGCCTCGTCGCCGTCGCCACCGGCGTCGTCACCGTCGTCGTCGGATCCCTGCCCTTCCTGGGCCTGATCGTCCCCAACCTCGTCTCCATCACGCTGGGCGACAACCTGCGCACGAACCTGCCGTGGGTGTGCCTGGCCGGCATCACGCTCGTGACCCTCACAGACCTCATCGCGCGCACGATCATCTCCCCCTTCGAGATGCCCGTCTCGGTCATCCTGGGCATCCTCGGAGCCTTCGTCTTCATCGCGCTCGTCCTGCGCCAGTCCAGGAAGGGAGCGATCCTGTGAGCACTCTCTGCTCCCACACCACGAACGAGTCCGTCTGCGCTTCCCCTGCCACGGCCTCGCCCGAGATCGCACGACCCACACGGCGCACCGGCGCCTTCGTGTCCCCCCAGGCGAAGCGGCGCTGGTGGATCATCTTCGGGATCATCTGCGCGCTCGCCGCCCTGGCGTGCATCGGCCTGCTCGCATGGAAGAACCCCGCACAATTCGGCACCCCCGTCTTCTGGCGCCTCGCCCGCCGTAGAGCGTTCGCGATCCTGGCCATCGCACTCGTAGCCACCTGCCAGGGCATGGCGACGGTCGCCTTCCAGACGGTGGCGAACAACCGCATCATCACGCCCTCGATCCTAGGTTTCGAGTCCCTGTACCGGGCGATCCACACCTCGACAATCTTCTTCCTGGGCGTGGCCGGGCTAAACGCCTCGGCCACCGTGGGGAACTTCGTCGGACAGCTCGTCCTCATGATCGCCCTGACCCTCGTGCTCTACTCGTGGCTGCTCACCTCCCAGCGCGCTTCGATGCACGCGATGCTCCTCATCGGCGTCATGCTGGGCGCGGGACTCGGCTCAGTCTCAACCTTCATGCAGCGCCTCCTCACCCCCTCCGAGTTCGACGTGCTGACCGCGCGCCTCTTCGGGTCGATCGCCAACGCTCAGAAGGAGTACTTCCCGATCGCCGTCCTCCTCGTTGCGGCCTGCGCGATCGCCCTCGTGTTCATGACGCGACGCCTGTCGGTCCTCTCCCTCGGGCGCGAGCCGGCCACGAACCTGGGGCTGAACCACCGTCGCGCGTCGGTGGCGGTCCTCGTCCTGGTCTCGACTCTCATGGCCACGTCCACGGCACTCGTGGGGCCCATGACCTTCCTTGGATTCCTCGTGGCCACACTGGCCTACCAGTTCTCGGACACGCACGACCACCGCTACATCTTCTCAATGGCGGTAGCCCTGGGGATTGCGGTTCTGTCGGGCGCGTACTTCTTCATGAATCACGTGTTCAACACTCAGGGAGTCGTCTCCATCGTCATCGAGTTCGTCGGCGGGCTCGCGTTCATCGTCACTATCTTGCGGAAGGGCCGCCTGTGATCTCAATCGATTCCGTCATCAAGCAGTACTCGTCAACTGTACGCATCGGAGAGATCTCCCTGGATATCCCCTCGGGTGGCATAACTGCGCTCGTAGGACCCAACGGCGCGGGCAAATCTACCCTGCTCACCATGATCGGCCGCCTCCTGGGTATCGACGAGGGCACCATTGAGGTTGGCGGACTCAACGTTGCGACGACGAAGTCCTCCGAGCTTGCGCGCACACTATCGATCCTTCGCCAGGAGAACCACTTTATCTCGCGTCTGACAGTGCGCCAGCTGGTCGGATTCGGGCGCTTCCCCCACTCGAAGGGGCGGCTCAACGCCGAGGACGAGACCATCATCGACCGCTACATCGGGTTCTTGGACCTCGAGCAGCTGCAGGATCGTTACCTCGATCAGCTCTCGGGCGGCCAGCGCCAGCGCGCCTACGTCGCCATGGTGCTCGCCCAGGAGACCGACTACGTACTGCTCGACGAGCCGCTGAACAACCTGGACATCGCGCGCAGCGTCGAGATGATGACCATGCTTGAGCGGGCAGCCCGAGAGTTCGACCGCACAATCGTCATCGTCCTGCACGACATCAACTTCGCGGCGCGCTACGCTTCGCAGATCTGCGCTCTCAAGGATGGCCGGGTGGCATTCATGGGCACCCCGCAAGATATCATGCGCGACGAGGTGCTCACCGGCATCTTCGGCACTCCCGTTACGGTCGTGCCGGGGCCGCGGGGGCCGATCGCCTGCTACTTCTGAGGTCGCCCACTCGGCGTCTCCCCGACGACGCTCCCGGCGCCTCGGCGTCGACGAGGCGCCGGGCGGTTAGAATGGTCGCGCTGCCCGCGCACGCGAGCGTGAAACAGCCGTGAAACTTCGTCACTGGGGGTCCCTTGTCCGCCGCTATGATCGTCCTCTTCGTCCTCGTCGCCCTGGCACTCATCGCGGGCGGGCTCTACCTCTTCGCTTCGGGCCTGACCGCTCGCGCGGGACGCTGCCGCCCACCCCTGGGCCTGCGCTTGGGAGGGATCGAAGCCGGATCACAGGAATGGGAGCGGGCCCACCGAGCCGCCTGGCCGGTGCTCTTCGGCGGGGGTGTCCTCGGCACCGCACACGGCATCGCGCTGGCGGCAACGACGTTCCTGGAGGCTCGCATCTGCGTGCCCATCGTCTTTGTTGTCTCCGGAGTTGTCGTCGAGGTCGCCCTGTGGCTGGTGGCCAACAAGGCCGCCGGATGGGCGCTGGGGGATCACGGCCCTCATCGTTGATCGCCCGATAGGCGAGTATACTGATGAGGGAGGCGACGTCGCCTGCCCCATCGCGCGTCAAGGGAGCCAAAGATGAGAGACAAGGCCACCTGTGTCCTGCTCCTGTGCGCTGCCTTCGCTTCAGTCTGCGCCTCCGCCTGCTCGTCAAGCTCAGAGATTCACGCCGTCACGGTTTCCTCTCTCACCAGCGCTGACTCGGTGATCGCCGTGCGTCTGAGCAACGCCTCCGTACTTTCGGGTTCCCTGCCTCGACCAAGCCGCGGATACACCGCCTTTCTGGCCGAAGACGGCACCGGCCACATCGCTTCCACCGGCGCGATACGCGGATCGATCATCACGTGGACGCTTCGCGGCGCGTTCTTCGCCTCAACCACCGACGAGTACGTCACTACAGACGCTGGCACGGCTCAGACGAGGCGCGACGCCCGACAACAGTACGAGATCGGGCGCTACCCGCGCTCCGATGGAGGCACGGCGGCCTTCTACGTGGACGCAGCGAACCAGCCCCTCTACACGGTCGCCCCGGACGGTGTTGCCACACGCACCGACAACATCGGGCTCTTCCAGAACAACGGCCAGTGCGCAGACCGCATCATGGCGGTAACTGAGACGCAGCACTCGGCCAACCTGGGGGAGTCGGCCGCCACACTCTACGCCGCAACCTATCCTCTCGAGCCGATGCCCGACAACTTCGACATGCTCGTTGAGCTTTCCGATCACGACGGGGAGGTTCCCACGGTCGTGGGCGTCTCAGCGAGGGACGAGGCGCTCGAATCGGGGCAGCAGATGTTCGCCTGCGACGGGTCCTCGGTCGTCATTCCGAGCCTGCTGCGCGCCCATCCCGACGCCTCGCGTGAGAACGGGTTCGATCCGGCAGATGGTCGGCTCGTCCTCCAGTCGTGGGACCTGTCGACGGGAAAGCGAAGCATCACGCCAGTCACCACGAGCGAGGGCGACCCCATCGAGCTGTCGAGGTCTCGCGAGGTTCACCTCTACCAGGGGATCCTGGTGGGCAGGCAGTACCGTTTCGTGAGCGCCCGAGGAGACGTCTACACCGTCGACATCGACACCGCCGTCGGCGAGTACGTCGCATCGATAGGGACCCAACAGGGTGAGGAAAGAAAGGTCTTCCAGGTGACCGAGAACGCCGTCTATGCCCTGACGACCTCCCCCGTGGACCTGCGCGTCACCCTCACGAGACACCCCTGGGACGGGGGTAAGGAGGAGACAGTGCTGTCCACCATGGAGTTGGCTCCCTATCTCTCGGGCAACCTCCTGACGGATTCTCTTTCCGTCGACTCCTTTGCCCTGCGCCCCGGCTGGGGATAGGCCGGAGCTGGCCGCAAACGCTGGGAAGGGCGCGTCCCGGCCTCGGTTACCACGAGGCCGGGACGCGCGACACGAGGGGATCAGCCCTTGGGGCGCTCGCGTCGATCCAGCATGTACAGCGCCATCTTCGAGGGCTCAAGCGCGCGCACGGCGTGCGGCAGTCGCGTACCGAAGTGGATGACGTCGCCGGGCTTGAGGACGACCGTGCGCCCATCCGCCTCGATCTCGAGGGCGCCCTCGAGGGCGTGGAGGATGGCGGGCATCGCGGCCGTGTGCTCGCTGAGGATCTCGCCCGTATCAAAGCTGAAGAGAACCAGGCGCGCGCCCTCGGCGTGCATGACCGTGCGCGAGACGGTTGCTTCCTCGTTGATCTGGATCATCGAGGCGATGTCCTGCAGGTCCGTCATGACGGGCGTGGGAACCTCGGTGTTGGATTCGGGCGACAGGCTCATTGATTCTCCTTGGGTTTGCGCGCGACGATGGCGACGCCGCACAGGTGTCGGTCGTACTTCTTGAACGTGCGCGCCATGGTAAGGACGCGCCCGCGCAGGTCCTTGTCCCGCACGACGTTGCGGACGATGCGCAGCGCACCGAGCACGCCCTCGTCGGCGATCACGCGGCCGGGCTTGAGCAGGGCCATGGGGGCAATGCGCGTCTCTTCGACGACCAGGCCGACCCCCTCGAGGGCCGCCCTCCAGTCGGCGACCGTCAGGGGGCGCGCGTTGACGTTGATGGCCCGCGCCAGCGCCTTTCGGATCTCGGTTGCGGGTTCCTCCCCGATACCGTCGGGGCGCATCCCCAGCTCATGGATGACGTAGCGCCCACCCGGGCGCAGCAGGCGCGCCGCCTCGCCCATGATGGCGCGCTTGGCCTTCTCGCCCTGCATGGACAGCATGGCCTCGCCGACGACGACGTCCGCGCTCTGATCTGGCAGGCCGGTCTGCGCGGCGTCCGCGTTCACGCAGCGTCCCACGCCCGAGGCGATGGCCTCGACGCGCGCGCAGGCATCGGGGTCTCGCTCGACTCCGACGTAGGAGGCGGGTCCGACGTCGATGATCGCGCGGGCCGTCACGCCAAGGCCGGGCGCAAACTCGACGACGTCCGAGCCGGGAAGGACGGCTCGCTTGAGGGCCCAGGTGCTCAGGGCGAGGCCGCCGGGCCGCAGGACGGTCTTTCCGGCTCGCGCGAGCACCCAGTGTCCGGGCGTCTTCTCCACGGGCCGATCGGCGAAGGGGAGAGCCTCCGCCGAGGATTCAGTGTGAGTTGCCATATACGCAAGTATAACGTTATCTATTTGCTTGCGCATGGCCACACCCAAGCCGAATCGCCCGGCGAAGGCCCTCCGTCAGCGCTTACAGGCCGATAATCTGCCCAAACTCGCGCTTGATGAGCTCCAGCCGCTCGGCCGCCGCCTCCCAGGGCACCGGCTCACGCTCGGGGGCGGGCAGGATCACCTCGAGGTAGCACTTGAGTTTGGGTTCCGTACCCGACGGGCGCGCGATCACGCGATCCCCGGCCTCGGTCAGCACCAGCACGCCGTCGGTGGGCGGCAGGCCGCGGTAGCCCTCCGACAGGTCGGAGACCTCAACGACCGGCGAACCTGCGAGCTCGCTCGGCGGCTGCGCCCGCAGGCGCGCCATGCCGGTAGCGATCTGCTCGATCTCCTCGACGCGGAAGGTCAGCGGGGCCGTCACGTGCAGGCCGTGGGCGCGGGCCAGGCGCTCCAGCTCATCCCAGGCGGTGCGCCCTTGGGCCTTGAGCGCGGCGAAGAGCGATGCCGCGACGACGGACGAAGCGATGCCATCCTTATCGCGCGCGATCTCGGGGTTCGGGCAGAAGCCGATGGCCTCCTCGTAGCCGAAGGCCAACCCCGGCGCGCGGGCGATCCACTTGAATCCCGTGAGCGTCGTGTGATGCACCAGCCCGTGCGCCGACGCGATACGCGCCAGAAGTCGCGAGGACACGATCGAGTTGGCGAGCGTGCCCTGCACCCCACGCGAGGCCAGGAACTCCCCCAGCAGGCAGCCGATCTGGTCGCCGCTCAGCGCTCGCCACCCCGTCGGCGAGACAGGATCGGGCACCGCGAGCGCGCAGCGATCCGCGTCGGGGTCGACCGCGATGATGAGGTCGGCGCCCTCGCCTCGGGCCTGCTCGATCGCCATGTCGAGGGCGCCGGCCTCCTCCGGATTGGGGAAGGGCACGGTCGGGAAGTCCGGGTCGGGCTCGGCCTGGGCGGCCACGAGAGACACGTTCGTGAAGCCGGCCTCGGCCAGGACGCGCGTCGTCAGAGAGGCGCCCACTCCGTGCATGGCAGTCAGGACGATGCGCAGGTCCGCGCGGGCGGCGGCGTCCCCCGAAGCCAGCTTGATAGCCTCGGCGACGTAATCGTCGCGGGGATCTACGGCCTCGATCAGGTCGTCGCTAAGCGGCACCTCGTCGGCGGGAGGCGTGGCCTCGATGGCCGCGGCGATCTCCGCGTCGAAGGGCGGAACGATCTGGACGCCCTGCCCGTCTCCGGTGACGACGCTTCCCCCCAGGTACACCTTGTAGCCGTTGTCGGGCGCGGGGTTGTGCGAGGCCGTCACCATGACGCCCGCGTCCGCGCCGAAGTGGCGCACCGCGAAGGAAGTGAGCGGGGTCGGGTTGGCCTGGGGCAGGGCAAGGACCCGCACGCCGGCAGCGGAGGCGACGCGGCAGGCGGCCGTTGCGAACTCTGAGGATCCGTAGCGGGCGTCGCAACCGACCACCAGGGTGGGGGTGCCCGTCGCGTGGCGCTTGACGACCTCGCACAGGCCGGCGGTCGCGCGGATGACGACCGCGAGGTTCATGCGGGACTCCCCCGGCCCGACGACGCCGCGCAGGCCGGCGGTGCCGAACTGGAGGGGGCCGTTCATGGCCGCGCCCACGCGGGCCGCAGCCTCCTCGTCGCCGCGCTCCGCAGCCTCAATGTCAGCGCTCAGGGACGAGGCCGTGGCGGGGTCCGGGTCGTGCTTGGCCCACTGACGGGCGCGCTCGAGCAGATCCATTGCTTCAGTCCTCCAGTCCTGCCAGGATGGCGTTGGTTGCGGACACTCCCAGGCGCGAGGCTCCGGCCTCAATCATGGCTAGGGCGGTCTGCGCGTCTCGGATACCACCCGAGGCCTTCACTCCCAGGGCGTCACCGACCGTGGCGCGCATGAGCGCAACAGCGTGGGTCGAGGCACCGCCCGCGGGGTGGAATCCCGTCGATGTCTTGACGAAGTCCGCTCCTGCGTCCATCGAGGCCGTGCAGGCGGCGACGATCTCGTCATCCGTCAGGGCGGCGGATTCGATGATGACCTTGAGGACGCGGGGGGCGGGGACGGCCCGTCGAACGGCCGCGATCTCCTCCTCTAGCTCGCTCAGTCGACCGTCCTTCACCAGCTCAATATTGATGACCATGTCGATCTCGTCCGCGCCGTCGGCGACGGCCTGGGCGGCCTCGAAGGCCTTGACCTGGGGCTTGACCGCGCCCGAGGGGAAGCCGACCACGCAGGCGACCTTGAGGCCCTCGGGCACGTCGAGGGGCAGCATGGACGGCGATACGCACACGGAGTAGGTGCCGGCGGCGGCCCCCTCCTCGACGACGCGCTCCACGTCGGCCTTGGTGGCCTCGGGCTTGAGGATTGTGTGGTCGATCATCGCGGCCACATCGTGCTTGTTCATGGAACTACTTTCCTATCGCATCACAGCTGGGCCAGAGGCAGGGCCAGCTCCATCATGGTGGTAAAGGACGTCTGGCGCGCCTGAGCGTCAGTTGCCTCGCCCGTAACCAGGGAGTCCGAGACGGTGAAGATACCGACGGCCTCGACACCCGCGTGGGCGGCGGTCGCGTACAGGCCTGCGGACTCCATCTCGACCGCCAGCACGCCCATGCGCTGCCAGGCCTCGTTGAAGGTCGGGTTCGCGTTATAGAACGTGTCGGAGGACAAGATGTTGCCCACGTGGATCGGAACGTCGGCTTCACGGGCGCGGCGCACCACGTCGTCAATGAGGCGGAAGGAGCCGATCGGCGCGTAAGAGCCGGGAATCTGGTACTGGTCCAGGAACGCGGAGTTCGAGCACGCCGCCTGGGCGACCACGACGTCGTAAAGGTTGACGCTACTTTGCAGAGCGCCGCACGTACCCACGCGCACGAGGCGCGTGCAGCCGAACTCATGGATCAGCTCGTGGGCATACAGCGAGATCGAGGGAATACCCATGCCCGAACCCATGACGGACACCGGCGTGCCGCGATAGGTGCCGGTGTAGCCCAGCATGTTGCGCACGGAGTTGAACTGCTGCGCGTCGTCCAGATACGTCTCGGCGATGAACTTCGCGCGCAGCGGATCTCCGGGCAGGAGAATCGTCGGCGCGATGGGGGCGGTGGGGTTGATGTGCGGTGTCGAGCGCATGTGTCCTCCTGTGTTGTCGATGAGCCAGGGCTCCATCGCGGCTTCTTTACCCTTGTCGCAAGGCTATGCCGTGCAATTGATATGTGTCAACGAGTTGTTTGACAAATGTTCCCATCCGAGCGGAGTACCGTCGAGCACCCCATTCGGGGTTGCCCCACCCTGCCGTTCCAGCAGCGCGAGGGCCAGGTCCTGATCGACCACGAGGTGCGTAGCCAATCCCATGTGCAGCGCTGTCTGAAGCGCTTGAGCCTTCAATCGCCCTCCGGCAACCAGTAGCCGCACGGGGCGAGCACGCAACTCATCGAGTGTGATACCAACCGTGCGGCGGTCGACCGAGGCCAGCGCGATGTCGCCCTCGCACGTGTAGAAACGCGAGCACGCATCCCCCGCAGCGTCGCGCAGCAACGCATCTACCTCGGCGTCTTCGAGCTGCCCGAGGTTCAGCGACAGGGCCTCGCGTCCCAGCGCACCGACGGTAAACACCGCCATGTCCACGCAACGCCCCTCCTCCAAGATTCGCTCAATAACCCGATCCCGGCGCACGATCGAGAGCATTGCCGTGTCCTGGAAGATCACGGGCAGCGGCAGGTAGCGCGGCTCGGCATCGAAGGCCTCGCAGAAGGAACGCATGATCTCGAAGTCATGCGTCGCCCTCTCAGAAAACGACGTCCCACCCTTGAGCTGGACGACGCGCACACCCACGCGGGGGGCGCGGGTCAGGTGGGCCGCGAGCGCGCTCATCGTGCGTCCCCAGGAAATACCCACGCTCATGCCGTCACGCACGAGCTGGGCAGCCACCTCCGCACCGAGTCGACCGACCTGCTCGATGGCCTCATCCTCGGCCATATCGTGGCCGTGTGCGACGCGCGCGCAGGCCAGGCCGAAGCGCTGTTCCAACCGCTCGGCGATCTCCGAGGCGTCCTCACGCGGATCATGGATCTCGATAGTCACGAAGCCGCGATCGCGGCCGCGGGCAAGGAGCTTGGCAACCGTGGGGCGCGACAGACCCATGCGGGAGGCAACCTCGGCCTGGCTCAAGCCCTGCTGGTAGTAGAGCTTGACGGCCTCGATCGCCTGTTCGTCACGCCGTTCCACGATTCCTTCTCCCTTCGGTGCACACGCGTGCGTGTCTCACGACACCGTCTCCAGGACAACGCTGCGAGGCTCGGCGCTGCCCCCGTCAGCGATCTCGATGGCACCGGAAAGGGACTGAAGGGCACGCTCGATACGCCACTCGTCGTCGGTGTGGAGCGTGAGCAGTGGCTGACCCGCCACGACAGCTTCGCCAGGCTTGGCATGAATCTCGATACCGGCACCAGCCTGGACCGGGTCTTCCTTGACGGCGCGACCCGCGCCGAGCCTCCACGAAGCCACACCCACGGACAGGGCGTCCATCCCGACGACGGTTCCCCCGGCCTCGGCGAGGAGCTGGTGGGTGTGCGTGGCGCGCGGTAGCGGCGCATCCGGGTCGCCGCCCTGTTCGCCGATCATCGCGCGCCAGCGGTCCATCGCACGGCCGTCCGCCAGGGCTGCTTCCACGTCGGCGTCGTGCACCCCGGCGAGGTCGAGCATGTTGCGCGCCAGTTCGCAGGTCAGCTCGACGACATCGGAGGGGCCGCCTCCCGCGAGAACCTCGATGGATTCCTCCACCTCGAGGGCGTTTCCGATCTTTCGTCCCAGCGGTACGGACATGTCGGTGAGGAGGGCGCGCGTGGCGACGCCCGCGTCACGCCCGAGGTCCACCATAGTGCGGGCAAGCTCGCGCGCGGCGTCCAGGTCCTTCATGAAGGCACCCGACCCGACCTTAACGTCCAAGACGAGGGCACCCGTGCCCTCGGCGATCTTCTTGCTCATGATCGAGCTGGCGATGAGCGCGATCGACTCCACCGTCGAGGTAATGTCACGCAGGGCGTAGAGCCTCTTGTCAGCGGGTGCCAGGCCCGAGCCCGCCGCGCAGATGACCGCGCCACAGCCGGAGCCCAGCTGGGCCATGATCTCGTCGTTGCTCAGCTGCGCGCGCCACCCGGGAATGGCCTCGAGCTTGTCGAGTGTGCCGCCCGTGTGCCCCAGTCCGCGGCCGGATAGCTGGGGAACGGCCACGCCGAAGCATGCGACGAGCGGGGCGAGCGGCAGCGTGATCTTGTCCCCGACTCCGCCCGTGGAGTGCTTGTCTGCCGTTGGCTTGCCAATGCCCGAGAAGTCCATGCGCGCACCCGAGCGGATCATCGCGTCCGTCCAGCGGGCGATCTCACCGCGGTCCATTCCGCGCAGGAAAATCGCCATCGCCAGGGCGGCCATCTGCTCATCCTTGATGACGCCCTTGGTGTAGGCGTCGATCGTCCAGTCGATCTGGTCGGGGGTCAGCACTCCCCCGTCACGCTTGACCCGAATGATGTCAACGGCATCAAAGAGAGCCATCGTGTCCTTCTTTCTTGTTCGACGAGGCCGGGGTGGGGCCCGCTGCAACGTCGGCCAGGTCGTGGGGCCCAAACGCGCCGGGAAGCACCTCGGTCATGGGCGCGACGCCGCCGGGCATGAGGACCATGCACGAGGGGCCACCGTGCTCGTAGATGAGCTGGCGGCAGCGCCCGCACGGTGCCACCGGTTCCTCGTTGCCGTTGACTGCGACAACCGCGACGAGCGCACCCCCGCCGGATCGGATCAGGTCGGAGACCATTCCGCACTCGGCGCACAGGGTGACGCCGTAGCCAGCGTTTTCGACGTTGCAGCCGCTGACGAGCCGACCGTCCGCGGTCAGGCCCGCAGCGCCCACTGGGAAGTTCGAGTAGGGGCAATACGCGTGGCGCATGGCATCGATGGCCTCGCTCAGCAGCGCGTCCCAGTCGATGTCTGTCGGATCCATACGGGCTCTCACTTCACGTAGGGGATGTTCTCGGCGGCGGGCGCCCGCGACTTTCCGACGAATCCCGCGACGGCCACGATCGTGACCACGTAGGGAATCATCGACACGAGGTCAGCGGGGATCGCGGGCTCAATGTTGGGCAGCATGCGGGCCAGCGCCTGCGCGAAGCCGAACATGACGGCTGCGCCCATGGCACCCAGCGGGTTCCACTTGCCCAGGATCATGGCGGCCAGCGCGATGTAGCCGTTGCCCGCAGAGATGTTGTCCGTGAATGCCAGCCCCGAACCAATCGTGAAGAACGCACCACCCAGACCCGCGAAAGACGAGCCGAGGATCGTGTTGAGGGTGCGCGTGCGCCCCACGTTGATACCGACGGTATCGGCGGCGCGCGGGTGCTCACCGCAGGCCCGCAGCCGCAGGCCCCAGCGGGAGCGGAACAGGAAGAAGGCCAGGGCGATGACGGCCGCGTACATCAGGTATACGAGGATCGACTGGTTGAACAGGACCGGGCCGACGATCGGGATCTCCGACAGCACGGGGATCTTGATGTCAGACAACGAGAACTGGTTGGTGTTCAGACTACCCGGAGCATCCTTCATGATCGTCCCGTAGAAGAACGTCGTCAGGCCCAGGGCCAGGACGTTCAGGACGACGCCGACGATGATCTGATCCACCCCGTACTTCACGGAGAAGAGGGCGAGGAGGGACCCCAGGGCAGCTCCCGCGAGTGGGGCCGCGACGAGGCCCGCGTAGGGGGTCTGGAAGTACGAGGCCGCCATGACGCCCGCGAACGCTCCGACCAGGAGATCGCCCTCGATCGCGATGTTCACGACGCCCACCCGCTCCGAGACGACACCCGAGAGAGAGCCGAAGATGAGCGGCGTCGAGATGGCCACCGTCGACACGAGGGTCGAGGTCAGGGTGACGACACCCGTCGACCCCGAGCCCGCGTAGAACAGGAAACCCAGGATCGTGGACAGCCCGACGACAGCCATTGCGCCGACGCGCGCCCACGCGGGCTGCGTCATGCGCCGCAGGGTCACCACGACCGTCCACGCTGTGATCGCAATCGCGAGGGCGGCAAGCACCCACACGATGGGCGCACCTGCGGTCACAATGTCGGGGATCGAGTAGGACTGCGACTTGTCATTGAGGCGCAGCGTCATGTCTCCTCGCGAGGCAGCCGCGAAGATCACGAGCAACACGCAGGCAGCCACGTAGATGCCGGGAATCTTCCACGAGCGTTTGGCCTCGACCTGCGTGACCACGACAGGCTCACTTGTGCTCATCAGCGTTCCCCTTTCGCGTGAGTGCGCTCGCAGCGCGAGCATCGGGCAGACGGAACAGCCAACGCACGAGCGCGGGCGCGGCGATCAGCAGGACGATGACCGACTGCAGGATCAGGATCATGTCGATCGGCACGCCCTTGGCCTGCATCGTGTAGCCACCCGCCTTGAAAGCACCGAAGAGCAGGCCCGCACCGAACGTTCCCCACGTCTTGTTGCGCCCCAGCAGGGCCACCGTAATCGCGTCGAAACCGATCGAACCGGACACGTCACGGGAGACGTAGCCGATGGTTCCCAGTGCCTCGTTCGCGCCGGCCAAGCCGAGGAATGCACCCGAGATCACCATCGTAATCGCCGTGATCCTCTCGACCGAGATACCGGCAGTGCGTGCCGCTGCCGCATTCGCTCCGACCGCGCGGATCTGGAAGCCCAGCGTGGAGCGCTCAATCAGCCACCAGAACGCAATGAGGGCGACGATGGCGACCAGGAACCCGACATGCAGCTTGAAGGGAGAGGGAAGCAGACGCCCGAGCGCGGCAGTGTCGGCGACCTTGGGAGTCACCGGCTGATTTGTTCCGGGCACCTGCCACGCCTTTTGCGTGAGCGTGTAGCCCAGGCCCAGCGTCGCGATCGAGTTCAGCATGATCGTCACGATCACCTCATTCGCGCCCGTCTTCGCTTTCAGGACACCCGCGATGCCGCCGTAAAGGCCACCAGCGACAACCGCGACGAAGAGGGCCACCAGCGCGTGCAGGACCGGCGGCAGGCTCACCGCGAAGCCCACCCACACTGCGGCGAGGGCTCCGACGATGATCTGGCCCTTACCGCCGATGTTGAACAGCCCGGCTCGGAAGCCGAGCGCTAGGCCCAGGCCCGAAATGATCAACGGGATCGAATAGAACAAGGAGTCCGTCAGCGGCTTGATCATACGAACAGGGTTCGCCGCGTTCAGGTCCACGATGGAGCCACGGAACATCGCATAGTAGGCATCGACCACGGACGCCCCCGACAGGGCGATGAGGACCGCTCCAATCGCGAACGCGATGAGGACGGCCAGCACCGACACAAACCACTGCGACCCAAAGACCCGGGTCGAGATGCCCGGACCGTTACTCGTGCGCGTACTCATTGTTCCTCCTTTCGAGACGCCCCGGCCTCCCCGGCTGATCCCGAGGAGGGTGCCACGGCCTCGTCTAGGGGAACGCCGGCCATCATGAGACCCAGGACGTCACGCCCCGTGTCCGCTGGGACAATGCCAACGATGCGGCCGCGGTACATGACTGCGATGCGATCCGCCAGGGCCACGACCTCGTCGAGCTCCGAGGAAATGAGCAACACCGCGCAGCCCTGATCGCGCACGTCCACGATCCGACGGTGAATGAACTCGATCGAGCCGACATCCACGCCTCGCGTCGGCTGATTCGCGACCAGCAGTGTCAGATCGCGCGACATCTCGCGGGCGACGACCACCTTCTGCTGGTTACCACCCGACAGGGAGGACACCGGGTCCTCAATCGCCGTCAGGCGGATGTCGTATTCCTTTTCCTTGTCGCGGGCATTGCGCATAATCGCACCACGCTTGAGAGAGCCCAGCGACGAGAAGGACGAGGAGCGGAACTGGTCCAAAACCAGGTTGTCCGCGATCGAGAACGAAGCGATGATGCCGTCCGTGGAACGATCCTCGGGAATGAAGCCCACTCCCGCATCCAGGGACTCGCGCGGCTTCGCGCGCGTGATATCGGCGTCCTCGAGGCGGATAACCCCGCTGTCGGGAGTACGCAGTCCCAGGATTACCTCAGCGAGCTCCGTCTGTCCGTTGCCCTGCACGCCCGCGACCGCGAGGATCTCGCCGCGGGGAACGTCGAAGGACACGTGGTCGAGCAGAGGAACACCGCCCGCGCCCAGCAACGACACGTCCTCGAAGGACAGGCCACCGCCCGCAGGGCGCGCGGGTTCCTTCTCCACGCGCATCAGCACCTCGCGCCCCACCATGTGCGTGGCGAGCGAGGCCTCGGAATCCGTCGGGGAGGCGTGCCCCACGACCCGACCGCGGCGAATCACCGTAATATCATCGGCCACCGCACGCACCTCGCGCAGCTTGTGGGTGATGAACACGATCGAGGTTCCCGCGTCGGCGAGCTGACGCATGATCGTCATCAGCTCGTCCGTCTCCTGCGGGGTGAGCACGGCGGTCGGCTCATCCAGGATGAGAACCTTCGCCTGACGAGATAGCGCCTTGACGATCTCCACGCGCTGCTGGGCGCCCACCGGCAGATCCTCGATGAGGGCGTCGGGGTCCAGGTCGAAGCCGAAACGCGCCGAGACCTCGCGCACCGTCTGCCGGGCACGCTCGCGGCTGATGATCCCCGCCGGACCGGTCGGCTCGAATCCCAGGGCGATCGACTCGGCCACGGTAAAGACAGGAATCAGCATGAAGTGCTGGTGCACCATGCCGATGCCCGCCGCGACCGCGTCACCAGGTCCCTTGAACGTGACGGGCTCGCCGTCGATGAGGATCTGCCCCTCATCGGGGGCATGCATCCCGTACAGGACGTTCATGAGCGTGGACTTGCCCGCACCGTTCTCTCCAAGCAGCGCGTGAATATGCCCCTCCTCGATCGTCAAGTCGATCGAGTCGTTGGCGATGAGGGGGCCAAACCTCTTCGTGATCCCCCGCAGTTCTAATTTCATTCCTTCGGCCTTCCCCAGCAGGTGGACGTCCCCGCCCGATGCCCGCGTGGGGCTGGCAGCGTCACCGCCACCAGCCCCACGCGCATCGCATCACTTCGGGGCGTTCTGCGATTCGACCACAAGCTTCCCGGACTTGATGTCCTCCGTGAGCTTGGTCAGATCTGCCTTGATCTCGTCGGACACCTTGTCATCGAAGTCGTGGAACGGGGCGATGGAGACGCCACCGTTGGCCAGCGTGCCCACGTACGGGGTAGAGCTGAACTTGCCGTCCACCGAGTCCTGAATCGCCTGCTCGACCGAGGCACCGATCTCCTTCATGACCGAGGTCAGAACGATCGACGAGTAGTCGGGGTTGGCCTCGTACCAGTCGGAGTCGACGCCGATGATCCAGGTGTTGCCGTCCGCCTTGGCGGCTGCCGCCGCACCCAGGCCGACCGGTCCCGCGACGGGCATGATAATGTCCGCACCCTGCGAGATGAACTGTTGTGCCTGTTCCTTGCCGAGCGTCTGATCATCGAAGGACTGCGTGAAGGAACCGTTCTGCGCGGCCTTATCCCAGCCGAGCAGCTGCACGTTCGTTCCCTTGGCCCTGTTGTAGGCCGCGACACCGTCAGCGAAGCCATCCATGAACACCGTCACCGAAGGGATCTGGATACCGCCGAAGGTAGCAACCTTGCCGGTCTTCGTCATGCCTGCGGCCACGTAGCCCGCCAGGTAGGCGGCCTCAGCGGTGTTGAACAGCAACGGGCGGCCGTTATCCAGCGTCACCGTGTTGTTGTTGCCGTCGTTGAAGCTGGAGTCGATGAGGGCGTAGTGCACATCCTTGTTCTCCTCGGCGGAGGCGTGAACGGCCTTCTCCAGGTTGAAGCCAACGCCGATGATCAGGTTGCAGCCGTCGGAGACCATGGACTCCACGTTCGGATTGAAGTCCGCGTCGGAGTTCGACTCAGCGGTGTTGATCTGGATGCCGAGCTTCTCCTGGGACGCCTTCAGGCCGTCGTATGCGGACTCGTTAAAGGACTTGTCGTCCCAGCCGCCGGCGTCGGAGACCGCGCAGGCCTTGAACGAGCTGGCGTCCTTCGCTCCACCGGACTGGCTGGTGGCGGTTCCTCCGCCGCCACCACAGCCGGCCAAGGCAAGCGTTGCAACTCCCGCCGCAGCGAGGAGCTTCGTGAGGTGCTTCATGAGTGTTTTCCTCCGTTGATGTGGATTCTTCCTTGAACCGGTGGCGGCGCGGGCCGCGGATCGTGTCCGTGCAACCATTGCGCGAACATTTGTCATGATCGACTTTTACGCCTGATCCGAGTCTCCCGCGCCACCCCTACCCTGTCAAGGGCTACTTGTTTTCGCTTTGGTAACGATTGCAGCGGCGCCGAGCAAACACCCCGGCAACGCCGATCGCTCCGACAAACATCGCCCCGGCCAGGCCACCCAAGTCCGCGCCCGTTCGGGCCAGGGAGCCCTTGGGAGACTTCGTGTTCTTGTGCTGCGCAGACGGCGCCGCCTGGTTGCCGGATTGGGTGTCACCCGCTGCGTCAGCCGACGGGCTCGGGGCGGGCGCCGGCGCACCCGAGTGCGCGCCCAGGTAGGCGTTGAAAGAATCGCGGTCCAGATTTCCGTTCGTCGTGGATGTTCCCCTCGGGTCAGGGCCTCAAAGGAGTCGCCACCCGCCAGCAGGAAGGTCACGGAGCCGACCGTGTACGTCGCGCGCGCCTTCTTCAGGTAGCAGTTCATCGCGGGTAACCCAGCCTCGCGCACGACGCCCTTCTTGGCGACCTGCTGGATGTGCCCGTGCACGTCCGTGAGGTTGTAGAGGTCCAGGGTGATCGGCGAGGCCTCGTTCTGCGACGCTTCATCCTGTGGGACCGCGAGCGCGACTGCGGGAACGGAGGCCAGGGCGAGGGCGGCCGCCGAGGCGAGTCCATGGTCTGCGCATGGGTGTGTTCCTTTCATCGGGGCGGCGACGGTTCCGCATCCTGCGTGGTGAGTGTGGAGTTCGTGGTGTCAGCCGCGGCGGCGACGGCCTGGATGTCCGGGATCGGCGTATCGACGAGGCCTGGGCTGGCCTCCCCCGACTGCGCGGAAGTCTCGGGGGCGGAAGACTGAGCGGGCTGCGTCGGCTCCTCAGGCTGCGCCGCACCTGACTGGGCCTGCGTGCCCTCAGTCTGCGCAGCTCCCGACTGGCGTGCTCCACCGCACCCGATTGGCCCGCATCAGCCGCCCATGCGGCGGGCACAAGCCCCATCGCGGAGAGCGCGAGCGCGCCGAGTACAGCTAGTGATCGTGTCCCGCACTTCATCGGGATGTCCTCTCAACCTCACCTCACCGCGAGGGGCCGACCAGCCCCGTGCCGCAGGCGTCTTTACCAACGGCAACACGAGTTATGACAAGTGTCATCACATGCACACGTGTGCGGAAGACGTTGAGAATATTCCAAAAATACAAGGCATTGCCGGGCGAGCATGCACCCGACAGCGACAAGCCACCCCGGCCTCGTCACACTAAGTCGACGTCGCGGGGCCCCGGGCCTCGTCGCACCCGGCCCGGGCCTCGTGATACCCAGCCCCGGCCTCGTGATACCCAGCCCCGGCCTCGTGATACCCAGCCCGGCCTCGTCGCGGAGCGAACGAAGGTCAGGACGCCGAGTACGGGGAGACGACCACCTGGGCACGCTGCAGATCCTTGACCTCCGAGTATCCCATCGAGGCCATGGTCCGCTTGAGCGCGCCGATGAAGTTCAGCGAACCATCCGCGCGCGTCGAGGGGCCATAGAGGATCTGCTCGAGCGTACCCGTCGTACCCACGTGGACGCGCTGGCCGCGCGGCATGTCCGGGTGCGTCGCCTCCGACCCCCAGTGCCAGCCGCGCCCGGGAGCCTCCTCCGCGCGAGCGATGGCCGCACCCAGCATAACAGCGTCCGCGCCGCACGCAATCGCGCGCGACAGGTCACCGGAGCGGCCAATGCCGCCGTCCGCGATGACGTGCACGTAGCGGCCGCCAGACTCGTCCATGTAGTCGCGCCGGGCTGCCGCCACGTCCGCGATCGCCGTCGCCATGGGTGCATGCACACCCAGGGACTGGCGCGTCGAGTGCGCCGCACCCCCGCCAAAACCGACGAGGACACCCGCCGCGCCCGTACGCATCAGGTGCAGGGCCGCCGTATCCGTGCACACGCCGCCGACGATCACGGGGACGTCCAGCTCGTAGATGAAACGCTTGAGATTGAGGGGCTCGCTGCGCGAGGACACGTGCTCAGCGGACACCGTCGAGCCGCGAATGATGAACAGGTCGACGCCCGCGTCCACGACCGCGCGCCAGTACTTCTGCACGCGCTGGGGCGAGAGCTTGCCGGCAACCACCACGCCGGCTTCGCGCAGCTGCTTGAGGCGCGCGGTAATCAGCGACGGCTTGATCGGCTCGGAGTAGATGCGCTGGAGGGACGCGATCGACTCCTCCTCGCCCAGGTGAGAGATGCGCTCAAGGATCGGCGTCGGATCCTCGTAGCGGGTCCACAAGCCATCCAGGTCAAGCACGCCGATACCACCGAGGCGGCCGAAAGCGATCGCCGTCTCCGGGCTCATCACCGAGTCCATCGGGGCTGCCATCACGGGAATGTCGACGTGGTAGGCGTCGATCTGCCAGCCCACGTTGACGTCCTCGGGATCCCGGGTGCGCCGCGAGGGCACGAGGGCGATATCGTCCAGCGTGTAGGCGCGGCGCCCGCGCTTGCCACGACCGATTTCCACTTCGTCGCTCATGACCCGATTCTACTGCCTCGGGGACGCTTCCACTGCCTCCGGGACGCAGATGTGCCCGCCCTCTGCCACACTGGAGTCACCGGCAAGGCTAGGAGCAATCATGAGCTGGATCGACGACCCGTGGATGGGTTTTGACACCGAGACGACGGGCGTGCGCGCGCTGAAGGATCGCCTCGTCACCGCCGCGCTGGTGCTGCGCATCGACGGCGCCTCCTACCGCAGCGGCGTCAGCGCCCCCGACCAGGTGGCCACGTGGCTGACCGACCCGGGCGTCGAGATCCCCGAGCAGGCCACGGCCGTCCACGGCATCACGACCGAGCAGGCGCGCCGCGACGGCCGCCCCATCGAGGAGGTCCTCCACGAGCTGGCCGGTTCCATCGTCGAGCACTGGCTGCGCGGATACCCGGTCGTCGCGTTCAACGCAACCTACGACATCACGCTGGTCAACCAGGAGCTGCGCCGCCACCACCTGGGGTCTTTCGAGGAGCGCCTCGCGGGTGCGCCGATGCTGGTTGTCGACCCGCTCGTCCTGGACCGCAAGCTCGACCGCTTCCGCAAGGGCAAGAAGACACTGACGGAGATGGCGCCCGTGTACGGGGCGGTTGCCTCCCCGGACGCTCACACGGCCGAGGTCGACGTGGCCATGACGCTCGACGTGCTCGCCGGCATGGTGGATAAGTACCCGCAGCTGGCGTCCATGAGCGCCCTGGAGCTGATAGATTACCAGTTCCAGGCTCACCAGGATTGGGCCGAGGACTTCGAGAAGTACCTGCGCAAGCAGGGCAAGGACGCGACCATCGACCGCGAGTGGCCCCAGATCACGCCGCGAGGCCGCAGCGGCGACCAGGAGTAACAACGCTTCGGGCGGGGGTCGGTTGTCGGCCCCCGTTTTCGTTGTGCCTGAGGTGTCCTCCAAGCAGCGCATGTACGAGCTGCGCGGAGGGCGCGGCGGCTAGGTGACGCGAAGGCTGGGGTGAGGCGGGCCTGGCCGAGCAACGCGCAACACGCCACCAGTATTGGGCTGCCGGGTTCACAGCGGGACCACAGCACCCGACCAGAAAAAAGTCGCACATAATTTCCCTCGGTCATTTTTCGAGCGCCGCTCAAAACCTTGCAATTCCAACGATGCAAATTCAAGGTTTGAAGCAGACGCAGGAGAATTACGTGCGACATTGTCGGGAAACTATCCCCATACCTTAAACAGGACCAGACCAAGGGGCATGACGCCAGTTCGGGAGGATTACACCAGTTAGGGAACATTACACCACCTCCGAACTGGTGTAATACCCACCTCAGTGGTGCAACACCACTTAGCAACAAGCCTGAACGCGGGCTCGCTCGAGTGGACAGGCCAAGGTCGTCGGCCACCAGCTCACATACGGATAGGTAAGCAACATCCGGATAGGTAACGAGCATCCGGATAGCTTAATAAGCTATCCGGATGTGCATAACCTATCCACGTGCGCACAACCTATCCGGATGACACCTGGGGGTACAGGGTTTTGCCGAGCAACGCGCACCACGCGCCACCAGCGTGGAGGGAGTCGGCGGATAGCGATGCCTGTTCACCCACAAAAGCCGCATGTAATTCGATTGGACAAACATTCAACAAAGCCTGAAAACGTTGCAATTCCAACACTGTGAATTCATGGTTTGAAATAGTCACAGGGGAATTGCATGCGAAATTGGTTGGGGATCAGCGATAAAGAGGCGCGAGGGCCGCAGGTGAGGTGGCCCTGCGGGCACCACACACCAAGCGCCACCAGTAAGGAGAGCGCCGGCGGGGCCGCGGGGCCTGGCCGGGCTTCGAGCCGACGCGCCGAGCGAAGCTCG
>ERZ773099.876-NODE-876-length-23281-cov-16.291656_pt1 | contig 23281 bp, 20 predicted proteins | sample MGYA00511120_ERZ773099 | MGnify/ENA primary metagenome ERZ773099 (study PRJEB29015, sample SAMEA2738012) | human oral metagenome | biome: human oral; feature: human-associated habitat; material: dental | place: China | collected 2104 ...
TGTCAAGCCCTGGGTTTTGTGGAGGGTGTTTTATCTGGAGCCGGTGGTTGCCGGCTGGGGTTCGTCGATTGTCTGGCTGGTGCTCTGGTTGTCGGCTTGGTCGGTGTCGTCTGGTGGTGGGGTGTAGGCCTGTTCGTGCTCGATGGGGGTGTGCATGTCGATGGAGGAGTGGGGGCGGGTGGTGTTGAACCAGTGCACCCACTCGGCAGTAGCGATCTCGACATCGTCGATGCCCTTCCAAGGGCCGTGTTCGTCGAGGTAGAGGCGGTTGCGGATGAGTTCGGCTTTGTACAGTGAGTTCAGCGCTTCGGCCAGCGCGTTGTCGTAGGAGTCGCCCTTGGATCCCACCGAGGCGACGGCCTCGCAGTCGGATAGGGTCTGCCCGTAGCGGATGGCTCTGTACTGCACACCCCTGTCGGAGTGGTGGATCAGGCCTGTCAGGTCGGCGCCTTCTCGCCTGCGCTGCCAGATAGCCATTTTCAGGGCGTCCAGAGCCAGATCGGTATACAGACTGGTCGAAGTCTGCCAGCCCACGATCCGCCGGGAGTACACGTCGGTGATGAAAGCGACATACACCCAGCCGCTGAAAGTACGCACATACGTCAGGTCCGCCACCCACAACTCATTGGGGCGCATCGCCGAGAAGTGGCGGTTGACTAGATCCTCGGGGCACTGATCCGGCCGTGCGCTGCGCGTGGTACGCGGCGACTTGGTCCGGCGGATCCCGCACAGCCCCATATCCCGCATGAGACGCTCCACGGTGCAGCGGGCCACATGCCCCGCGCCGTGGCGCTCGACCGTCTGGGAGCGGTTGAGCATGACCTGCATCTTGCGGGCCCCCAGCACTTGGTAGTTGTCCTTGTGGAGGCGGTCGATCTCGGCTTTGAGGACCACGTCGCGTCTGCTCCTGGCTGACGGGGGACGGGTCTTAGCCGCGTAGTAGGTGCTCGGGGCGATCTTGATGCCTGAGGCGGTCAGGACCTGGCAGATCGGCTCGACCCCGAACTCGTCCTTGCGGGAGTCTATGTACTGGCAAATCATCGAGATGGGCGGTCGAGCTCCGCCGCGAAAAAAGCCGAGGCGCTGCGCAGGATCGCGTTGGCTCGACGTAGCTCACGGACCTCTTTCTCCAACTCTTTGATCCGCTCGGCCTCGCTGGTCGACCTGCCCGGCCGGCTGCCCGCGTCCACCTCGGCCTGACGCACCCAGGTCCGCAGCGCCTCCGGGTGAATACCCAGCTCCTCAGCGACCCGGCGGGTCGCGCCTCTAGCCCGATCCGGATCCTCCATAGCCTCCAGCGCCATCCGAGTCGCCCGCTCACGCAACTCCAGGGGGTACTTCCGTCGTCCCATAGCAGTGATCCTTCCTATCATCACCACCTCCATTAAACCCGGAACGATTCAACGGCCGGTGACAACACCCCCGGATCATTCGATAGACAGGGGCAAGACATCATGCCCACGACCACTGGCCCAGCCCCAGGCTATCCAGGAGCTATCCAGGACCACCAACAAGGTAACGGGTAAGCCGGGCGGAGGTGGTGACGCGCGCCTGGGACGACCTGCGCGTGGAGGACACCCTGTGGACGTGGTGGTCCGATCCGTGCGCGCCGCTTCCACGGCGGCTGCCTCCTGACGCGTCGGCCGTGCGACTGTGGCACTCCGACGGCCTTGAGATCGGGCTGGCGATCCTGCCGTGCTCCCTGGGCGGGAGCATCACCATGGCCGTCGTCGACGACGGCGACCTGACGGCCCTGAGAGGAGGCCCGGGGATCGGACGGGACGGTCAGTGCACCGCCGTGGCCCGAGCTCTGTGGCAGCTCGTCATCGCAAGGGCCCTGGATGATCCCGGGAATGCGCTGCACGGCGGTGGGGGTGGGGAGTCGGATGGTGGTGAGTTGCGCCGCGCAGGGGTGCCAGGGCTCTGGCCCCGTACCGCAGCGATAGGCGCTACCTGGAGCAGGCCGGTGAGCGGTGGCGCAACCTCCTGGCCCCGCTCGCACATATTCAGCTCCTCCTCAATCCCGTGATGCGTGAGGAGATCACGCGGCGAACTGGTCGTGGGGCTGCCGGTGGAGCGGCTGGCGACGGGGCACTCGACGCCATGATGACTGCCGTGCCGATGCGCCTGGGCAATGACGAACAGGGTGATAGCGGGCGAGCTGATGGCAGGCGGGTTGAAGGCAGACGAGTCGAAGTCGGGCTGCCGGAGCACGCCGCCCTCCCCCAGGGGGAGGCCTGGGTTGTTGACCCGCCGGAGCCGCGTACGGGAGCCGGCGGGTCCATGCACTGCGTGCGGCTCCTTGCCCCGGGGGCGGGCACGCTGCCCCTGGGCGCCTTGCCGCCGGACCCACGGGTTGCCGCCGGGGAGTGGATTCGGCTTGCGCAGGGGGATGGGGAGCACGACGACGTCCTCGGATACACGTCACCGGTTATGCCCGCGCCGCGGCGGCAGGGCACCGGCGGAACCGAGGACGGCCGCCCGGAGAATGGGCCGAACGAAGACCGGCATGCGGCGAGCCGCGGGGAGCTGCCCTACCCGGGTTGGTGATGGCGCACCTGCGCGAGCGGCATCGACCACAGTGCTTCGGCAGATTCCGGCAGGTCACATCGAAAGTGTCCGAGGGCCGTTGTAACCTGGAACGCGTCAGGCCGATGAGGGCGGCGTGCCGTCGCACGACCTGACGGTAGGCTATCCAGTCGGATCGATTGATAGGACAATCATGACGCTCGCAGATGTCCTTGTGCGTACGGCGCAGAATGAACGCGAAGAGGTCCGGAAAGTCAGGTCGGGGATCGAGGAGGATTTCAGGCGGATGGAGGCAGAGGGCCGTCCACTGTCGGAGATTCGAACCAAGTTGCTCGCGCAGTATCGTGAGGAGTACGGCGCAATGGCTATTTTGCGCGCCATTAACGCCATGTAGGATTGTTATGTGCAAAATCCACGATGCGCGCAACGTGCTTGAGAAGGACTGCGACGCGATTCTGTATTCAAGCGCCCTCAGGCGGCTGCGCGGCGTTACTCAAGTAATGCCCGTGGTCGGCGATGTGGTCAGGGTGCACGATCGAATGATGCATTCGTTCAAGGTTGCACAGGTTGGCAAAAGGCTTGCGGAGAATCTTCTTGCGCGCGCACATGGGCAAGGCAACTGCGATTGGTTTGGATCCAAGAGGGCCGATGAAGTGATCTTCCCATCAGCGGTCTATGCTGCAGGGCTCGCACACGACCTGGGACATCCACCATTCGGGCATGTCGCGGAGGCTGAACTTCAAAAGGCTGTCGGAGGATCGTCTTCAACTAATCCGTACTACCTTCCTGATGGATTCGAAGGAAATGCGCAGACATTTCGCGTTGTCACTCGACTGTCGTGTCGGAAAGATCTCGATAAAGGCGATGGTCTGAGGTTGTCACCGATCACGCTTGTGGCGCTGTCGAAGTACCCCTGGAGTCGTGGTAGGGCGGCAGAGGTGATAACCGATTGGGAACGATCGCCAACGAAAATGAAGGCCTACTACAATCGAAAGTGGGGGCATTACGATAGCGAAGGCCCGCTGTGGAATCGATGTCGGGCAGAGGCTGTGAGTGAGGCTGGCAAAGCCGTTGGGATTAACGCCCAAATCATGGATCTCGCTGACGACATCACGTATGCGGTTCACGACATTCAGGATTATTTTCGCGCAGGGTTGATTCCCCTGCATTTTTTCCTCGATCAGAAGGTGGAGGAGATGCTGACCAATGGTGCCCTGGCGAAGATTGCAGATGCGGTCCAAAAGAAGGGCCAGTATCGAGTTGTGAAGGAAGACTATGATGGGGCTATCGCCTGGATTAAGGATCTCAGGTTGCCTGCTGGAGAGTATGACAGCTCAACCCTTGCGCGATCAGATTTGCATGCCTTTGAATGTAGCGCTATCGACAAGGTGATGGAAGCGATCGACGTTAGAGACGCCAAGTTGGACGTATCCCTTGAGGCTCGTTTAGGGCTTGAAATGCTGAAACAGATGACGTGGTACTACGTCATTGATGACCGTCGTCTAGCGGCGAGTCAGAAGGGCCAGCGTCGGATAGTCTCGGAGTTGTTCAAGTGGCTTTGTGAGTGGGTCGAAGAGGACTATAATGACGTCGAATCCTCTGTGCTGCGACGTTTCCCCAGGCGGCTGACTGATTGCCTTGAAGTTGCAATTTCATGCAAGGATGAAGCTCGTTATAGCTATAGCGACCACCAATGCTATGCCAGGGCCGTCATCGACTACATGGTAAGTCTAACAGATGCTGAGGCTGTGGCCTTGCACCGGAGTTTGGGAGGTATCTCGAGCGTCGAGCCGATTGCATGGCTCTGATTATTTCTTCGGTACGTCTTATTTCTTCGGTACGTCAGGGTCTCAAGGAGTAGGGATAGATTGCGAGGATCTCATTTGTGTAAGTCCAGTCTCCCGTGACGTCCTGAACGCAGAATGAGGCGGATTGCGTTGCCGGTACAGGCTCGTCGTGCTCAACTTCAGCGATGATGAGAGGAAAATTAGCGCCGGCGAACTCGTCTACATCCCAAACTTCGCCGTCGGAGATCAGGTGATGCCTGAACTTCACGATTCCGGAACCGGCATTTAGAAGAATTGGTATGGCTACTTCCGTCGGAATAACGGATTCATGCTCATACCTGATACCTTCGATAGACGGGCTCTTTATGGCGAGAGTGGCGACGTCGAATTCGATTTGCCGATCTGAGATCGTTCGAACAAACGTTAGGTCTCGGATTTCCGAGACGAGATCTGGACTCGGATTGTGTGCTTCAAGGCGCAATCTCACAGCATACCCTTCGTGGGCGTAAAAATAGTGCTGCACGATCAATGATGGCGTCGTCGTGCGAATGGCTGTTCGGTCATGCACGAGATATTTGCGCTCAAATTCGAATGAATCATCGATAGTTGTGTTCATTGGGACTCCGGAGCAGGGGGGTGGACTCAGGTAAACGAAGGGGCTTCTGTCAGCGACAGATCATACTACAGAGCAGAAGCAGAGCTATGAGACTCTGTTGCGAGCTAGCTCAGTTACTTCGTAGCGGGACGATGTCTGAGGCGGTCAGGGGGCGGGGCGGTGTTATAGGGTCGTAGCAACGGTACTGGACTTTCATCAGAGCAGCTAACGGCTGTGGCACTGGGAAGGAAGCCTGGATGAATCCGGCCATAACGGCGGCCGCGATCTCCAGCATCCGCACGCGCTGTTCTTCCCGTCTCAGTCAGACGGCCTTCGGGGGCAGCGCAGCACAAGCCGGTCGCGGCTGACTCAGGAGCGGATCGTGCTCGCGCTCGTCGTCCGGCAGGTTCATCGCCGTGCGCAGCAACGAGAGGGTCCGCTCGACAGTGCTCCCTCGGTCGGTCCCCTTCTTGATCCGCTTGAACTCAACGGGAACAACGCGCTCTCGCGTCACGATCTCCACATGCTGCCCGGAGTTCTTGAGCCCGGAGTCGACGACGTAACGCAGGTCCGTAAGAGGTGACAGACTGTCCAGCCCTTTCGCCGTCACCAGATCACGACGTGTCACGAGTCCCCACCGGCACGTGGTGACGACGAGGTGGTCGGCACCCTGGTCAACCTCCACCAGGGCGAGGACCTTCTCGTCGGTAGGAAGCAGCCACCGCAGCGCCTCGCACAGGTTCCCCGCCGTGTCGGCGTCTCCGTCCTGGATCTCGGGGATCAGCGGCTCAGGTGCGGCGAGGCGCGCGTCGTCGAAGGAGTCGATGGCCTCGTCGATCATGGCGACGACCTCACGAAGCGTCGGAGCGTCAGGCCTCCCTCCGAACGACAGCCTCTGGGAGACACCCTTCACAGCGCCCTCAAGACGCTTCCTCGCCTCACCGGCAAGGCCCGGGATTTCCTCCTCAACCAGAAGAAGGTGGGCCCGCGACTGAAGGGAGGCGACGACCGCCGTCACCTCCGCCTCACGCCTGTACAGGTCGCTCTGAAGCTCCTGGGCCCTGGAAGCCAGCACCTTCTTCTCCGTGCCTGCTGCAGCAAGGGAGCCGATCCCCAGGACACCGATGAGATCACACGCCCGCCACACCGCGACAAGCGCACCGAGGTCGGAGGCAATCCGACCGCACGCGTCGATCAGCGCCGCAGCACTCTGCGCGCTCCTCTCCTGGTGTTTCTGAGCCTCATTAAGGTACCGCTGGTACATCTTCCCCGGGTCATCCCTATTGACAAGCGCGTTGATCCTATTCCGCGTCTCAGCGCTGTCGAACCCGCACTTGAGGCTCTCCTCGTGCGTATTGCACACATCACGGAGAAGCGCCGTGAGGTCTGCGCGATCCCGCTCCTCCAGCTCTGCGCGAAGCGCGTCGATCTTGCTCTCGATTCGTGCCGCCGTGGATGCGAGCGCGGATGCCTGGGCGCTGATCGCGACAACTGCCACGACGGGCCCCAGGCCCGCAAGGACCGTGACTGCCTGCGCGCTGGTGGCGGGGAGCCACCGGACGGACTGTGCGAACCTCCCTCCCTCGCTGGCCAGCGTCCCGAGGTTCCACCCGCCCGAGACAACGGGGCGGGCGGTGGTCCTGAGCGCCTGGAGCGTCTCGGGAGCCAGTCTCACGAGCCCGCGAGCGCGCAGTGCCGACTGCGCCCCCTGTGCCACGAGATTCACCCCGGTCAGAGAGCCGGCGATCAGGCCCGTCAGGTCGGGCACACGCGCGGCATCGACGTCGAGTACCTCGGTGCCGTCGAGAGCCTCCAGGTCGATCCCTCCGTAGGCGGCCAGCTGTCTGGGCAGGACCTCGACAAGCGCTCCCGTGGACTCTGGCTCGCCCACCAGGGCGCCGTCATCGTCAGCACAACCACTGTCAGTCGTCGTCTCGTGCACGTTCACGTAGACCCTCGACTCGCGTCCTGGTGTTCTCAGACATCTTATCCTCGCACCCGGTGGCTCCCCGTCGTACCCGGCTCAACGGCAGGGCATAACAGCCGCCGGCCGCACCGCTTCTCCTCGGCCCCTGCGACGCCGTACGATCGGCGTACGCAATAGACGGAGTGGTTTCTCATGCCCATCACCGACGCCATGCGTACCCGGCACGTGGTGCGCCAGTACCTTGATACTCCCCTCGACGACGACGTCGCCGCCGCCCTGCTAGCCCGCGTCGAGGAGGCTAACGCCTTCCACGGTACGGACATCCGCCTGCTGACCGGCAGCGCGCGCGTCTTCGGACCGCTGTGGGGCACGGTGCGAGCCCGTAGCGTGCACAACTGCCTGGTCATGGCCGGCCCGGACACGCCTGACCTCGACGAGCGACTCGGTCACGCCGGCGCTGGCCTCATGCTCGCCGCGCAGGAACTCGGGCTCAACACATGGTGGGTCGGCGGGACCTTCTCCAAGCGAGCAGCCGTCAGGGCCAGTGGCGCTACGGGGCGGGTGGTCGCCGTCGTCGCCCTCGGTTACGGCGCCACCCGGGGCACCGCGCACGACTCCAAGCGCCCCGAGGAGGTCGCCTCCTACGAGGGCGAGCCCCCAGCGTGGTTCACTCAGGGGGTCGAGGCGGCGCTGCTCGCGCCGACCGCCTTCGGCAAGCAGGCCTTCACACTCGCCGGCAGGGACGGTGAGGTGGTGATCACCTGCGAGGAGGGCGACTACGCGGGCCAGGACCGCGGCATCGTCAAGTACTTCTTCGAGGTCGGTGCCGGCCGCGACAACTTCCGCTGGGCCTCTTAACCAGTCCTGCCTCTCGGAGTGCGCACGCTCCCGCCGCATGACCCGCTTCTCGGCGATGCTGGACGCCTGCGTGCTCGTCCCAGTGACGCTTGCTGACACTCTCCCGGGGCTCGCCGCGGAAGGTGGAAGGACTCGGGGCGTGCGACCTACTTGTCATCGTTCCGATCAACAGGGTCACTTTAGCCGCTGAGGTAGGCGCGGCCGGCATCGGTGAGCCGGTAGCGCTGGAGGCGGCCGGTTGGCTTGTCCAGGACGGTTCGCTCCAGCAATCCGGCGTTCAGCAGCGGCTGTACATGACGGTTGAAGGCACGGTTCTGATTGACGATGCCGAGCACCTCCATCAGTTGCGCCCGAGCCCCTGGGACAGGTGCCAGGACATCGCGGTCGGCTCCAAGGGCGACAGTTGCGCAGGCATCCTGGCCCGGACCCGGGACGGAATGCTCGGCTGGTCACGTGCCCAAGGGGATCCGGCGCCGCCGACATGAACGTCGGCGAACACACACCCCACGGGCTTTCAGTTTTTTCGAATCCTCAGTTACTGTCGTGCCGTGAACGCTACGACCACAATGACGCACTCGACGACCCTGCCTCCTGAGGACCTCGAGCCCATGCTCGACTTGTCTCACTTCCTGGACCAGGTGACGGAGCCGGCAGCGCTTCTCGGACCCGATGGTCAGACCGTCGGCCTCCCAATGGAGGCTTACCAGGTCCTCAGCGACGTCGTCCGCGCCATGTCGCAGGGCCGAGCGATCACCGTCGCGCCCGTCGACCAGCTGCTGACGACCCAGGAGGCCGCGGATTTCCTCGGCATCAGTCGCCCTACCCTCGTCAAGCTCTTGGAATCCGGTCGAATCCCCTTCGAGCGCCCCACGGGCGGCAGGCACCGCCGGGTCCGGCTCGCCGACGTCGTCGAGTACCAGCGCCAGTCCGCCCAGGAGCGCAGCGACGCCTTGGACGCCATGACTCGCGAGGCGGTCGAGGCCGGCCTGTACGACACCACCGCAACGGACTACACAGTCGCCCTGCGACAGGCCCGCAAAGGCTGACGGGACGACGCGCCGCCATGACCCTTTTCTCAGCGATGCTGGACGCCTGCGTGCTCGTCCAGTGACACTTGCCGACACGCTCCGGAGGCTCGTCGCCGAAGGCGGAAGGACTCGGGGCGTGCGACCTACTTGTCATCGTTCCGATCAGCAGGGTTGCCTTGGCTGTTGCTGTCGAGGTAGTCGCGGCCGGCGTCGGTGAGCCGGTAGCGCTGGAGGCGGCTGGTTGGCTTGTCCGGGACCGTCCGCTCCAGCAACCCGGCGTCCAGCAGCGGCTGTACATGACGGTTGAAGGCACGGGTCTGATTGACGATGCCGAGCGCCTCCATCAGCTGCGCCCGAGTCGCACCGTCCGAACCAGCTCGTTCCAGCAGGACCGCTTCTACGGTCGAAGGAGACCCGGTCGCCTGACTTAGTGCTCCATCGGAGTGACTTAGTGCTTCGACTTGGTGCTTCGACTTGGTGCCTTCGTATGCCGACTTAGTGTCTCGACTTGGTGCCTCAGTCGGCTGGGTCACTGACCTGACTTCGTCGCTTGGGTGACGCACCCCCTCAATCGGGTGACCCGGGTCGTGGCTGGCCACGTGGATCGTGACCCGGACGCGGTCCTGAACCTCTTCGATAACAGGCTCGGGCAGGCCGGCGTCGGCAATCTGCTCGAAGACCCGCTGGATGCCGGTGCCCCACTGCTCCATGATCCCGGCCTCGCGGAAGACACGGGCCAGGGCCGGGTTGCGCAGACGCGAGACGCGACGCATGGCGTCGATGGTCATGCCCGGCATCAGCAGACCGGGGCTGTCGACCTGGATGCGGTCGTCGTAGAAACCGATGCGGATGGGTGTGCCGCGTTCGGCGTAGGAGGCGTGGACGAGGGCGTTGACGATGACCTCGCGGATGGGCTCGACGGGGATGGAGTAGACGTCGCGGCGACGGACCTGGCCGAAGACGGCGGTCTTGTAGGCGTGCTTGAGAAGGAAGTTCACGGCCTGGTCGACGGCCAGCGGCATGGGGCCGTGGATCTCGGTCTGGTCGAAGATGTCAGTGCCGTGCGGTCCGCGCAGGCGCCCGCACTGGACCCAGGCCGAAGGCAGGAAGCGTGTCGGATCGGAGCAGGCTACGAGGATCCCGGCGTTCGTGGGGACGATACTGTCCCCCTGTCGCACGGCGAGGCCGAGCGCGACGAGGTCATCGACGTCGGTGGTCCTGCCCCGCAGGTCGGACAGAACCGCGAGGTCAAGGTCGTCGAGATCGGCTCGCGGCTCAGGCAGGTCCTCGAAGGCGATGCCGCGCGCACCGCGTTCAAGCTCGCCAACGAGTGCGGGGTCGGCCTGTCGAGTAGTGGAGCCGAGCCGCACGTAGACGCCGGCCTCGAGCCCTTGGCGGGTCATGTAGTGAGGGCGCCGGGTGCTCAGCGGCACGTCAATGACAAGCACGGTCCGCCCACCCAGCGTCACGAGATCAATGGCGGGGACGAGCTGGGGAGCGATCTGGTCGCTGATGAGATTGGCGATGCGCTCCTCCTCGGCAAGAGGATCAGCAACGCCGACGACGCTGCCACCATCCTCGACACCGACCACGAGGCGCCCGCCCGCCGAGTTGGCAAAGGCGACGATGGTCCGGAGTGGCCCGGTTGGCGACGACAGGTCTCGCTTGAGCTCCAGGGTCTTGCCCTCCCGGTCAGCCACCCGGCCGTCCGGCCCGAGACTGAGGTAGTCGGTCACGAAGCGGCTCCTTCTGCTTTCACGTCATTGAGGATGTCTTGCTGGAATGGCAGGGTCTCGGCAAAGTTGTTGGTCTGGGTCCTGGTCTGTGGCGTGCACCCGCCCTGGGCAGGCGAGCACTCGCCGTCACCGCCGGCGGTAGATGTCGCGGCGGTGGCCGACGGCGAGGACGAGGATCACCAGCACTCCGTCATCGATCTCGTAGACGATACGGTAATCGGGCTCCTCCGGTCTGAGGGCGTGAGCGTAGTGGTGGGAGTGCGGGGGTAGGACGGGCGTCGAGGCTTTCACAGATCCAGGAGCAGTCCGAGCACCTCACGGATCTCGCTGAGGAGAACTGGCCCTACGACTCCTCGGTTGCCAGAAAGCCGCGCGACGGAGACAGGCCGCACATGCTGACACTGCGCTGCTGAGGGGGCTTTGAGCTGGTTCTGTCCATCGGGTTCGATGTAGACCTCCGCCCCGCTGGGCCGGATGGTCCGGGTCAGCGGGACCACTTGCACCACGTTGGGATCGCCTTGCAAGATGCCATCTGCGGTGACGACGACACCGGGGCGGCGAAGACCCGCTTCACTCCCGATGGGTGTGCCAAGATCGACCTCGACGATGTCACCCGAGCTCAGCATTGAGCCACGCTTTCTCGTCCGGGTCCAGGTCGGCGTTCAGATCGCGGCCTATCGACAGCTGGCGTAAGGCGCGCAGGGCGCGATCCACGGTCTGGTCAACGCTTTCGTTGTACTGCTTGGCTAGCCGCGTGATGCGGTGGTGCGTTTGCCGCCTCACGCGAATGGTGGTGGTCTCGCTCATGCGTTCAAGTGTAGACGGTGTAGATGAATCCGTCTACAGGCGAGGTGCTCGCCTGATCTCTTCCGGCCTCCGAAAGAAGGGCCTGCTCAAACTGGAACCGGTTACTGGGTTCGGTGGAGCTCCGGCTTAGCGGATCCTTCGAAGCCAGCAATTAGGTGTGGGTCCCACGCCTACCAACGCTCATCCCCGCCGTCACCGCTGGCGGTAGATGTCGCGGCGGTGCCCAATGGCGAGGATCAGGACCAGCAACACGCCGTCGTCAATCTCGTAGATGATGCGGTAGTCGCCGGTGCGCACACGCCACTCGCCCCGCCCTCCGACGAGCTTCTTCGCGCCAGCGGGACGAGGCTGGCGCGCGAGCAGCTCAACCACCGCCTGAACTCGGAGCAGTGCTGGGCCGTCCAGCTTGCGCAACTGGCGCGCGGCCGCGGGGCTGAGCTCGATCCGGTAGGTCATGCCAGTCCGAGGTCCGCCTTAACCTCATCCCAGGGAATGGTGCCGTGCTCGGCGACCTCCGCACGAGCAGCATCGGCTGCCTTGATGTCCTCAAGATCCTCCGCGGCCTCGGTCAGGCGTTCAAGGTCCTCTGCATCGATGACCGCGGCAACGCGGCGACCGCGGCGGGTCAGGAAGACGGGAGCATGGTGCACGCGGGCGTCATCAATGACATCGGCAAGTCTGCTGCGCGCGGCGGAGACACTCATGTCGGTCATGATGCTCATCATCCGCGAAAACTGCGGAAATGTACATGCCGCTCGTCAGGATGCTCCCCACCGCTGCGGTACTCTCGCCTCTGTGAGCCGCATCTCCTGTCGGGTCTCCTTCCCCTGCCCCTCCGCCCCACCAAAGGCGCGTCATCTCACCGTCACTGCCAAGCCCGGCCCCCGCCCCCACATCCACGGCTCGCGAGGCTAACCCATGCCCCTCCTGCTGCCCTCTTTTCAAGCCGAACGCATCCGCAACTCGATCGTCGACTACCTATCGACAACCTTCGCCCTGACCGATGCGGAGCCCCGGCGCGCACTGGCCGAATTCCTCGAAGACGAAGAACAGGGAGTCTTCACCGGCCCCTTCGCCCGACTCCACCTGCCCTACGTACCCGCGAGCACTCGCTCACACGCCCTGGACTGGAACCCCGGCATCAACCCCTACCGCCACCAGGAAGACGCCTACCGCCGCCTCACCACCAAGGACTCCCACCGCCCCGAGCCGACCATCGTCACCACCGGCACCGGCTCCGGGAAGACCGAGGCCTTCCTCCACCCGATCCTCGACCACGTCCTGCGCGCCCGCGCCGAAGGCGTCACCGGCATCAAGGCCCTCATCCTCTACCCCATGAACGCCCTGGCCGCCGACCAGGCCGGCCGCCTCGCCCGCCTCATCACCTCCGATGCCGCCCTGGCCCGCGTCCGCGCCGCCCTCTACACCGGAGACACCTCCGGCAGCGGGCGCGCACGCGTCGCCGCAGGCTCCCTCATCACCGACCGGTACGCCATCCGCGACAATCCGCCGGACATCCTGCTGACCAACTACAAAATGCTCGACCAGCTGCTCCTGCGGCCCGAGGACCGCGAGCTGTGGCGGGCATCGGCCCCATCCCTGACCTACCTCGTCCTTGACGAGTTCCACACCTACGACGGCGCCCAGGGCACCGATGTCGCCATGCTCCTGCGGCGCCTGGGCCTCACCCTGCGCGCACACCTGCCCGCAGACGACCCCCGCCAGGAGACCTACGCAACCTCCCCCCTGGGCCCCGTGTGCCCCGTCGCCACCTCGGCCACCCTCGGGGACGGCAACGACCCCGCGCGGGTCCTGGACTTCGCCCGCGACGTCTTCGGGCTCACCCTCAGCGACGACGCCGTCATCCTGGAAACCCGAACCGACCTCGACACCTGGGTCCAGCCGCACCGTGAGGCCACCAAGGCCATGGGCCTGAGCTCACGCGCCCGCCGCCTGCGGGAACTCTCCGAACAGAGACTGACCCGCCTCGCCGGCATCGCCGCGCACCCCACGCCCGACCCCGCCGAACTGCTGAGCGTCGTCGTCGACGCCCTCTACCCGCCCGACCCGTCCCTTGACGAAGAGGATGAAGAGGACACTGCAGCCGCCTCCCCGCACCCCACCAGGACCACCCGGCGGCTCTCGACCACCGACCTGGCGCACGCCATCCAGGCCCACCCCGACGTCGTCGACCTCATTAGCCTCGCCCAAGGCGCCACGCCCCTGTCCGAGCTCGCCACCACCATCCTGGGCGCCGCCCGCCTCAGCGAGACCGCCGAGCGCCGCCGAGCCCTGGCGACAATCCTCGCCGCCCTGTCCGCCATCCGGGCCGGCGTCGACGGCGAGCCCGACCGCAGCGCCGTCAACGTTGAGATCACCATGTGGATCCGTGAGATCACCCGTGTCGACCGGCTCCTCGACTCCCTCCCGACCTTCCAGTGGGCCGACGCCGTCACCACCGGCAGCGACGACGCCGTCGCCCGCCCCGCCCTGTACTGCCGCTCCTGCGGCCGCTCCGGCTGGGGCATTGTCCTGGCCCCCACCGGCCAAGGCGAGAAAGCCGACCAGACCACGGTGCGTCACGACCGCCTCCTGGGTGACAGCCACTTCCGCGCCCTCCTGTCCGCCCTCGGGGAGGAGGCCGACTACCGGCGGCGCGCAAGCGCCGGGGAGACAGACCTGGACAGGATCTACCCGGGGTTGCGGTGGTACTCGGTCGACACCCGCGAGCTCCTGGCGCGCATGCCCGATGAGAGCGCCCTCGACACGCGCGAAGGGCGTTACCTGCCCGTCCTCGTCCTGGCCGGGGACGACAAGACCGTGGCCGACGCCACCACCCAGGACGTGTGCCCCTCCTGCGGCGCCAGGGACTCCATCCGCTTCCTCGGTTCGGCCGTGGCCACCCTCCTGTCGGTGAGCCTCACGACGCTCTTCGGCGACGACGCCCTCGACGACACCGAGAAACGCGCCCTCATCTTCACCGACTCCGTTCAGGACGCCGCCCACCGGGCTGGTTTCATCGACCAGCGCTCCCACGCCATGAGCCTGCGCTCGGCCCTGCGCGGGGCCCTCGGCGCCGCAACGAGCCTGGACGCCTGGGCTGAGGCCGCGCTCGACGCCGCCCGGGCCAGCGCCTTCGACCGGTACCGGCTCGTGCCCGCCGCCCTGGCCGAGCACGCCCAGTTCAAGCCCTACTGGGATCCGCGAGCCACCGCGCGCCGGCGCCGCACCGCCGTGGCGCATGTGCGGCGCCGGCTCCTGTTCGACATCGCCATGGAAGTCGGCCTCCAATCCACCTACGGCCGCACCCTGGAAGCCACCGGGTCCATCACTGTTCATGTCAAAGCCAAACACCCGGACGCCCTCATGAAGGTGGCCCGCCAGGTGCTGGGGGCGGGCGGGCAGGACGCCCTGGCGGGCTTCGAGAGTGTCAACGACGCGGCGCTCCGGGCCTGGGTGCGGGGAATCCTCGAGCGCATGCGCCGCGACGGGGCCATCGACCACACCTGGCTCGACCCGTATAAGCAGGACGACGGCAAACGCGTCTGGATCTGGTACAAGCGCAGACGCGACCAGGGGCAGCCGGCTTTCCCGGCGGGCCGTTCCGCCCCCGCCTTCCCGCAGGTCGGCGGATCCATCGACCCCCGCTACTCGGCCTTCGTCCCCGTCACCTCCGCGAAATCCTGGTACGCCACCTGGACCCGCAAGTGCCTGCGCGTGGCACCCAACCATGCGGCGCGCCTCGCCGGCCTCCTCCTGGCCCACCTCGCCCGAGCCGGCATCCTGTCAACCACCCGCACCAACTCCGGGGGCACCGTCTACGGCATCCCCCCGGAGCAGGTCATCATCACCCCGCTCGACGGCGCCCAAACCGCAGACCTCCTCCTCGTGTGCGACACCTGCCGCACCCAGGTGCCCGCCTCGGCCGTCAGCGCCGGCCAGCTCGCGGGCGCCCCGTGCCTGACCGCACGCTGCCCGGGAAGACTGCGCGCCTCACGCCACCCCGAGGCGAGCTTCTACCGGAGCATGTACGCCGGGTCCGGCGTGCGCCGCGTTGACGCCCGCGAGCACACCTCGCTTCTCCAGGCCGATGAGCGCGCCGCGGTCGAGGCCGGATTCAAGCGCCCCGAGCAGGAGCCCGGCGACCCCAACGTCCTCGTGGCCACCCCCACCCTGGAGATGGGCATTGACATTGGGGACCTGTCCACCGTCATGCTCGGTTCCCTGCCGGAGACCACCGCCTCCTATGTGCAGCGGGTGGGCCGCGCCGGGCGCCGCAACGGCTCCGCGCTCGCCCTGGCCTATGTCCCCGGGCGCCGCAGCCAGACGCCGCTGCTCGACGACCCGTCCCGTCTGCTCGACGGCTCGGTGCGGCCGCCGTCGACCTACCTGGGGGCCGAGGAGATCCTCCGCCGCCAATTCCTCGCCTTCGTCGTCGACACCCTGGCTCGCCAGGACCACCCCGCCGTCCCATACGGCGGGCACGACCACGGCACGGCGCGCACCGCCCTGGGCTCGGCGGGAGACAACTCCTTCATTGCCGCCGTCGGGGACCACATCACCAACCACGGGGCGCCCCTCGCCGCGGTATTCACCGCCACCTTCGCCGAGCGCAGCGCCGCCCTGGAACGGCTCGTCACCTGGGTCACGAAGGACGGCGGTGCAGAACCCCGCCGGCTCCTCCACCGCGCCGCAGCCGAGTACCGGGCGGAAACCGAGGCGCTGCGCCGCCAAGACCAGCAGATCCGCGCCGGCCTGCCTGAACTCATCGCCGCCAGTGAGCGGCCCAACGCCACCGAGGAGGACAAGCGGGCCCGACGCGCCGCCGAAGGCGCCCAGCGGACCCTCATCGCCCGCCGCAACGACCTGGAGCACGAGCATTGGGTCGCCGCCCTGGAACGCCACGGGATCCTGCCGAACTACACCCTCATTGACGACACCGTCCAACTGTCCGCCCGCGTCTCGTGGCTCGACCCCGACACCGATGAGCTGCGCTTCGCCCCGTGCGACATCAACCGCGCCTCCACGCTGGCCCTGCACGAGCTGGCCCCCGGAACCACCTTCTACACCCACGGCCTGGAGATGCGCGTCGACGGCATCGACTCCTCCGCTCTGGCCGACCAGGCCGAATGGTGGCTGTGCTGCCAAGCCTGCGGGTATGTGAGCATCCACCCCGCCCAGCCGGAAAGACCGCCCGCCCCGGCGCAGTGCCCGCGCTGCGGCGACACCGCCATCGCCGACATCGGGCGCGCCCGGCGCGTCCTGCGCCTCACGCGCGTCTTCTCCGACATCTCCCGGGACGACGCCCGGATCAGTGACGCCAGCGACCAACGCGTCAGCTCCCCCTTCGAGGTGCTTCCCCTGGCCGACTTCGACCCCATGCGGGCGGCGCGCGAATGGAACGTGCCGGCATCCGGCTTCGGCCTGACCCGCTACCGGGACATGCCGCTGCGGTGGCTCAACACGGGCCGGCCGCGGCCGGGCCAAGCCATTGACCGGATCGCTCACCGGCCCGTCTCCTCACGCAGCTTCCGCCTGTGCGAGGCCTGCGGCAAGCTCGACACCGACACCGGGGCCTCCACGCCCCGCGAGCACCGGCCCTGGTGCGAGCACCGCAACGACCCCACCGAACACGTGGTGACCGTCGACCTCATGCGTGACCTCACCACCGAAACCCTCGCCCTGGTCCTTCCGCTCGGATTCGCCACCGACGACATTGGCGTCGCCTCCTTGGCGGCCGCGCTCAAACTGGGCCTGGACATCACCACCGGTGGGGCCCCGGACCACCTCGGCATCGTCTCCGTGCCCTACCCCGTCGCCGACGGCGACCCTGGGGAAACCCGCCCCACGCTCCTGCTGCATGACACCGTCCCCGGGGGCACCGGCTACCTCACCGACCTTGATGCCCCCGAGGTGATGTGGGACCTCCTGGTGCGCGTCGGCCACCATCTTGAGGCGTGCCAGTGCGCCCACGAGGGCAAAACCATGTGCCACCGCTGCCTCCAGCCCTACGCCGTCGGCACCGAGCCCACACGCGCCGCCGCCCTCCACGCGATCCGGCAGGTCCTGGGAGTCGACGAGGACGCCCTGGCCGACCTGGAGCCGGACTCGCCCGCCTGGAAGGTCGTCAACCAGCCCGTCACCGTCGGCACCGGAGAAAGCCCCCTGGAGGTCCGCTTCCGTGCCGAGCTCGTCGCCAGGCTGGAGCAGGATGCGGCGGTGCGCATTACGAGCGACCGCTCCGGCGCCCCGGGGCTCCAGATCGACGGCGGCCGGTGGGCCGTCCACCCGCAACTCGACCTGGCCGGGTGCCGCCCCGACTTCACCTGCCTGAGCCCGGGCGGTGCGGCCGGCATTGCCGTCTTCACCGACGGGCACGCCTTCCATGCCGCGCCCGCCCGCAACCGGCTCGCCGACGACGCCTCCAAACGCGCGACGCTCCGGGCGGCCGACTACCGGGTCATCGCCTTGAGCGCTGAGGATTTTGATCGACCGTGGGAGCCCGGCTGGCTGAGCTATGACGCCATCACCATGCTCAAGAACGGCACCGCCCAGGCGGCGCGAGCGGGCAGCGTCACCGATCAGGCCGTGGCCACCTGGCGTGGCGGCCCCATGACCCTGCTCGTGGACATGCTGCTCGACGACGCGAGCGGACCCGGCCCTCAGGCCACCGCCCTGTCCGCCCTGGCCGACTGCATCTGGGCGCCGCTTCTCATCGGGGCGGCGCAAGGCGGCTCCACTGCCCACGGGGGCGCGCTCGCCTACCATCCGGTGGGCGAACAGATCACCGACCCGCTGTGGAATGCGACGCAGACCCTGCGCCCCGACCTTGAGCCGCCGGCCGGGGAGCCGAGCGGCTCGGGATCGACCGCATCGGTGTTCACCCGGCCGCACCTGGCCCTGGCCGTCCAACTCCAGGGCACATCAACAACAGGTATCGCCCTCGTCCTGGACGACTCGCTCCAGGCCCTCGAATCCCCCGACCATGCCGAGGCGTGGCGCATGTGGCTGCGGCTGAGCAACGTCCTCGCCCTCGCGCAGGCGCCGGTCACCATCACCACCACCAGCCTCGCCGTCGACGAGCTCAATGTGCGAGCCGCGCTCGACGCATCCTCCGACACGGCCATTGCCGCCGACGACCTGAGACGGCTCGGCTGGGACGCCGTCGACCCGGAGCTCACGCCACGCTCCATCCTCGCCCTGATCACCCACCTCGCCAGGGCCGGGGTGCCGCACGAGGCCGACGGCGTCGAAGTCGAGGGCGGCATTATGACGGACCTGTCGTGGCGGAAAGCCCGGATTGCTGTCCTTGCCGAGCCCTACGATGAGGACATTACCGCTCTGGACGATGCGGGCTGGCACGTTGTTCTTGTCGAGGAGGACCCGGCCCGCACCGCCGCCGAGATTGCCAGGCTCCTGGAAGGACACTGACATGCCCGCGATCGTCTGGCCCGCCAGCAAGGTCAAGGACGCGACCTCCAAGGACCCCTCGCTTCGCGCCAAGATTGGCCCGTTCATGGCCAAGCTCAACACCATGGGCACCAGTTCCGGACTTCACCTGGAGCACATCCGCGGTGCCGCCGACAGGCGCGTGCGCACCGCGCGCGTCACCGACTCCTACCGTGCGGTGCTCTTCGTCCTGAACGCCGGCGCTGAACCGGTCTACGTCATCCATGGCATCTGGCAGCACGACGACGCCAACAAGATCGCCGAGACGGTGCGCGTTGGAGTCAACCCCTACAACGGGACCACCGAGTTCAGTCACGTCACCGATGCCCTCAGGCAGGATGTCGTCGACGTCGAACAGGCACAACGGGACGCCCGCAAGCGGCTGGCAGCCGCCAAGCAGGAGGCGGAGGAGCTTGCCCGCGAGGCGGCGCGGATCGAGGCCTCCAATGAGCGGGCGCGGCGACGCGTGGCCGGGGCGGCTGCGCCTGCGGCAGTGGCTCCCGGACGCGGTGACCGGGGTGAAGCCCGAAGTGGGCCCAGGGCCAGCGCCAAGAGCGCCAAGAGCGGCCCGGCGGCTGGTGTTCGGGTGAAGTACCAGGACGCCCCACCAACATGGCCGGAGGGCATCAGTATCGAACGCTTGCGCGACGAACTCGGTATCGACGTCGGCGTCGCCGCTGCTGCCCTCGCCGCCAAGAGGGAGTCCGAACTGCTCGACCTGGCGGTGACCATGGACCCAGCATGGCAGGGCGAGGCGCTCTTCGCCCTGGCCACCGGATCATCCATCGAGGAGATTAAGAAGACCTTCGGGCTTCGTGCGCCGCAGCGCACTTCAGCTACGGCACGGGACGCAGATGTCATTGCCGGTTTGCGCACCCCGGCGGCACAATCGATGTTCACCTGGGTTGAGACCGATGAGGACCTACGGCGCGCCATCGAGGGGCTGTCCTTCGCCCAATGGCAGATCTTCCTCCACCCGCAGCAGCGGAACCTGGTTGAGCGCCGCGTCAACGGGCCAATGCGCATCTTCGGCGGTGCCGGCACGGGAAAGACCGTAGTCACTGTGCACCGGGCTGCGGCCCTGGCCGAGCGCGACGCCAAGAATGGGCAGGACGTGAGTGTCCTGCTGACCACCTACACCCGCAACCTGGCCGATGATCTCAAACGTCAACTGGCCGAATTGTCGCCGACGCTGCACCTGGCGACGAAGGTCGGCGAACCGGGGGTTCTCGTCAGTGGTCTTGACCGGGTCGCATGGTGCATCCTCCAGAGTGCCGGAGACTCCATCGCTCATATTGCTGCAAAAGTCCTGGGTCGCAAAAGGACCCGGCTGCAGGCCTCCAACACGAAAAAAATCTGGCAGGAGGTCCTATTGACAATGGAACACCGACTCCCTGAGCACCTTCGCTCCGTCGACTTCCTTGAATCCGAATACGAGCTCGTGATCCTGCCCCACCGGGTCACCACGCTCCAGACCTACCTCCGAGTTCGCCGCCCCGGTCGCGGCGTCCCCCTCAACCGTAAGACACGGGCCGCCGTATGGGAGGCAATAGAAACCTACCGGGACAAAAGCGCGTCCCTTGACGTTATCTCCTTCTCCGAGCAACTGGCCCTGGCCGCCGCCTGGCTCGAGCGGGACGCCGAACAGGGCCTGGCCCGGCCGTATAAGCACGTGCTGACCGATGAGGCCCAGGACCTCACGCCGGCGCACCTCCAGCTCCTTCGCGCCCTGGCCGATGAGGGCCCGGACGATCTTTTCCTCGCTGAGGACTCCCACCAGCGGATCTATGGCAAGAAAATCACACTCAGTCACTACGGGATTGAGGTCCGCGGCCGCTCGCGGCGGCTCACCCGCAACTATCGCACAACCCGCCAGAACCTCGGGTTCGCCTTCAGTATCCTGGAGCGCGGTGTTTACGAGGACATGGAGGGGCAGCCCGAGGAACACCACTACGTCTCGCCGCGCTCCGGCCCAGACCCCATGCTGATTCACGCCACGTCGCGCGCGCACGAACTCGACGAAGCCGCGACGCTCATTGGCCTGTGGTTAGAGGAAGACACCGACAACGGGGTGGAGGCGCCTGAAACCATCGCCATTCTGGTGCGGGACCGCTACCAGCGGGACGCCGTGACCACCGGTCTGGCCGAGCGGGGCATTGAGGTGCGCTCAGTGGACCGCGAGGCCGCCCGGAACGGGCGACCCGTGGTCATGACCATGCATCGCGCCAAGGGCCTTGAGTTCAGGAAGGTCCTCCTGTTCGACGTCAGTGAGAGCTCGATCCCGCGCTCCCTGAGGGACCTGCAATACTCTGAGGCCGATTACGCGGACGCGCTGCTGCGGGAGAGGTCGCTGCTGTATGTGGCGGCCACGCGTGCCCGCGACCAGCTCGCCATCTCCTGGAGCGGCGACGCCAGCCCCCTCCTGGAGGGGATTGCGGGGATGTAGGGTTACCGGCCAAGGAAGGAGGAGCCGTGATGTCCAGTACCCGCACGATCACCGTTGGACCTCGGCGCCCCGTTGCCCACAACCTCGGTGGGAAGAACAGCTAGATCGGCGCCCTGGGGCCTGGCCCGCCGCATTAAGCCGTGCGGCGGCTGCGCCGGTGGGCGGGTGGCCGGAGGGGGTGGCGGTGTTGCACATTCTTCTTGCGCCGGCCTGTGGGGGATCGTTGATATTTCAACGATCCCTCGTCGCAGAAGGTCGGTTCGACAAGGATGAATGTGCAACGACGTACCCGTTCGCACATTCATCCCGTTCCCGGGCCCCCGGATTCCGAGCAGATCCGCAGGATTTCGCGCCTCCCCACCCCTTGAGGGAAGAAAGAATGTGCAACGCTCAAGCCCGGGCCTGCGCCCGGGGGTCACGGAGCCCGGACCCTCGGTCTGCCCACCCCGAAGCCCAAGCCCGCCCGCGCCCGGGGGATCCCAGACGGCGCGAGCCCCCGGGGAGCCGGGCAGTATTCAGAGTCAACAGGAACACGGTAGTCTCGCCGCGGTCGCGCGAGTCGCTGGGCCAAGGCACTGGGGCGGTGCAGGCGCCCACGGCCAGGGCGTTGAAGGTCTTCCGGCCAGCGGGTTCCCGTGGTGATACGGATCTGCGCGTCTTCGGGCGGACGCGTCATATTGGACCGCTTGTTGATGGCGGCCTCGCCTATGCTGGCCGCATGTTGGTTTACGGCACTGCTTCGCTGCGTTTGCGCAGCCGCTGACGGCGGCGAGCACCCCGTTGTTGCTCCCGCCCCCGGTGACCATGGCCGGGCGGCTCCTCATGCATGCCCGGCTCCGCAACAACCACGGAGCAACCAGTGCCCACCTATCGACACGGTCGTCATGAGCACGGCCAGAACTTCCTGACTGACCGAACCACCATCATCACAATGATGCGCCTGGTCGCCACCACGACCGGCCCCATTATCGAGATCGGTTCGGGTGAGGGGGCACTGACCCTCCCGTTGGCTCAGACCGGGCGGCCACTCACCGCGATTGAGATCGACGCCCGTCTCGCCGCGGGCCTGAGTCAGCGCCTCCCGGCGAACGTCGACGTCGTCGCACAGGACTTCCTCACCTACCGGCTCCCGACGACGCCGCATGTGCTGATCGGCAACCTGCCGTTCCACCAGACCACGGCAATGCTGCGGCGCATCCTGCACGCACCGGCGTGGACCGAGGCGATTCTGCTCGTGCAGTGGGAGGTCGCCCGCCGCCGGGCCGGGGTAGGTGGTGCAACGATGATGACGGCGCAATGGGCGCCCTGGTTCGAGTTCACCCTTCACGGCCGCGTCCCGGCCCGCGCGTTCACCCCGCGCCCGGGAGTCGACGGCGGAATACTCACCATCCACCGACGCGAGCAGCCGTTCCTGCCTCCGGCGCAGCGACGCCGATTCCAGGAGCTCGTCCATCGTGTCTACACCGGGCCCGGTCGCGGACTCGCCCAGATCCTCGCACGCAATACCACTCTTGGCTCACCGAAGGCGGCACAGGCATGGCTGGGCCAACGCCGCATTGCCGCACGAGGACTGCCGAAGGACCTGCCAGTCGGGGCGTGGGTGGACTTGTTCAAAACCACAGGTTCCTCGCCGCCTCCCCGCCGCTGGCAGGAGCGAGAGGGAAGGCGCCCTCGATGACTGGCGGTCCCGGTCACGCACACCATGACAAGACCACGGTCGGCGATGCGCTCAATGCCAACGGGAACGGGACGACGGCGCATCATGCAGCACGGCTCCTCGCCGCGCATCCCGAATGGGACTGGCGGATACAGGACCTTGCTGACCTTGTGCATCTCTCCGCATCGCAACTTAGACGGACCTTCAACCGCCACTTCGGGATGTCGCCCATGCAGTACCTGACCCGCGTGCGAGCTCATCGCTTGGCCCAACTGCTACTGGAAACCGACCTTCCCATCGGTGTTGCCATGCGTCACGTCGGGTGGCGCAGTCGCGGCCATGCCTCGCGCCAGTTCACCGCCGTCATCGGGGTCACCCCGTCCACGTACAGGAGAGAAGCGGGCGGACTTGGTGTCAAGGGGTGGAAGCAACGAGGAGGCGTTCGAAGGCTTCTCGTGGGGT
>ERZ773099.878-NODE-878-length-23260-cov-2.978151_pt1 | contig 23260 bp, 19 predicted proteins | sample MGYA00511120_ERZ773099 | MGnify/ENA primary metagenome ERZ773099 (study PRJEB29015, sample SAMEA2738012) | human oral metagenome | biome: human oral; feature: human-associated habitat; material: dental | place: China | collected 2104 ...
CCCGCCACTGTGCCTCTCCTGACCGGAATGAGCGCAAAGCCGTAGCGGGGAATTTCGCCTTCACGGCAATGTATTGAAGGCCGGGCATGCGGGAGCGCAACCCCCTTGCCCATACTGTCAGCCCCGCCTTGCCGGACCCGACAGTATGGGCAGGGATCACACGATTTATCTTTCCGGATCCAGAAGCTGCGCCTGCTTTTTTGTTTCTCTGGCCAGAAAACCGGCGGCCCACTGACGCCTGAGGCTGCCGCCGCCGTCCATTTCTGCAATGGCTGAAGACATGGCATCCCGGTATTGGATCCAGTGCCGCTGGGCTGTACGCACATGGGTGCGGCAGACTTCGGGGTCCGGACCGGATTCGCAGTTGGCCAGCACTGCGGAATAGTTGGCGTTGAGCAGCTTGTCCCAATATTTATGGGCAGCGCCAAAGCATTGAATGACGCTGGCCGTATCTTCTGCTCTTTCCAGGCAGGCGTCAGATCCGGGCGCAAGCTCCTCTTCGGCCCATGCCTGTCCGGCCACTGCCGGATGCAGAAGCAGGCTCAGGCAGAGAACTGCTCTGATCATGGTGTTTTGCATATTTGTTCCTTGCGTTACAGGTTTGGTCATGCTCCACGGCAGAAAAATGTTTCCGGACAGCCCGGCCCAAACTTTTCGTCCCAAACAGCATGGCCCAAACGAGCCGGAATGACAACACATGCCCGCCACCGGCAAAGGCAGGGCAACACATGCCGGGCGCGCGGCACGGCGAGGCAAAAACAGGCCGCGAAAAAATCCGGCTACAGGGAGCCCATGAAAATTCTCCACACATCGGACTGGCATCTCGGGCGCGCCCTTCTGGGGCAGAAGCGGCATGCGGAGTTTGAGGCCTTTCTGGACTGGCTGACGGCAACTGTGTGCAGCGAACGCGTTGATGTGCTGCTGGTGGCCGGAGACATTTTTGATTCCGGCACGCCGGGCAACCGTGATCAGCAGATGTATTTCACGTTTCTGGCCCGCATGACGGCAACGTGCTGCCGCCATGTGGTCGTGGTTGCGGGCAATCACGATTCCCCTTCCTTTCTTGCCGCGCCCGGAGATTTGCTCAGGTCACTGTCCATCCATGTGACGGGCAGCGCGGGCAGCCCGGAGGACGAGGTGCTTGTGCTGCGCAATGCGCGCAATGCGCCCGAACTGATCGTCTGCGCCGTGCCCTACCTGCGCGACAGGGATATCCGTACTGTCGAGGCCGGAGAAAGCGTTGACGACAAGGAGCGCAAGCTGGTTCAGGGCATACGCGCCCACTATGAGCAGGTGGCGGCCCTGGCTGTGCGACGGCGCGAGGAACTGGCTGCGGAAGCGGGCGGCAGGCTGCCCATTGTGGGCACAGGCCACCTTTTTGCCGCTGGCGGCAAAACCGTTGAGGGTGACGGCGTGCGCGAGCTCTATGTGGGGAGCCTGCTGCATGTGTCCGCCAGCATTTTTCCCGACTCTTTCGACTATCTGGCCCTCGGGCATCTGCACCTGCCGCAGACTGTGGGCGGGCACGAACACATCAGATACAGCGGTTCTCCCCTGCCCATGGGCTTTGGCGAGGCCGGGCAGCAAAAGAGCGTCTGTCTGGTGGAAGTTGCGCACGACACCCCGGTGCGCGTCAGACTGCTCCCTGTGCCTGTTTTCCGGCACCTTGAACGCATCAGGGGTGACTGGGAGCACATTGCCCGCCGCATCGGCGAACTGAAAGAAGCCGGCTCTCCGGTCTGGCTCGAAATCGTCTATACGGGGCATGCCGTCATGGGCGACCTGGGCCGTCAGGTGGATGCCGCCGTGAGCGGCAGTAATCTGCGCGTCTGCCGGACAGACAACCTGAACGCCCGCCAGGCTGCCCTGCACAGCGTCCATCCCGGAGAAACCCTTGACGATCTGAGCGTCACCGATGTGTTCCGGCGCTGCCTCCGCGCCCACAACGTGCCGGAAGAACAGCATGCGGAACTGCTGCGAACCTACAGCGAGGCTCTCGCGGCACTGGACGATCCGCAGCCGCATAGCGGAGACAGGGCATGAAAATACTGCACATACGCTTTCAGAACCTGAATTCTCTGGTCGGCGAATGGCACATTGACTTCACCCATCCCGCCTTTGTCGCGGACGGCATTTTTGCCATCACCGGCCCCACCGGCGCAGGCAAAACAACCGTTCTCGACGCCATATGTCTGGCCCTTTTCGGGCGCACGCCCCGCCTGTCCAGAATCAGCCGGGCAGAAAACGAAATCATGTCCCGCGGAACCGGCGAATGCTTTGCCGAAGTGGTTTTTGAAACACAGAAAGGGCGTTGGTGCTGCCACTGGAGCCAGCGCCGGGCCCGCAAAAAGGCGGACGGAGAACTTCAGGCCCCGAAGCACGAAATTTCCGATGCCGTGTCGGGTGCGGTTTTTGAATCGGGCATCAGGGGAGTGGCGGAGCAGGTTGAAGACGCCACGGGCATGGATTTTGACCGCTTCACCCGCTCCATGCTGCTGGCGCAAGGGGCGTTTGCGGCCTTTCTTCAGGCCGGGGCCGGAGAGCGTTCGCCCATACTGGAGCAGATCACAGGCACGGAAATCTACAGCGCCATCTCCGTCAAGGTGCACGAGCTCCGTGCGCAGGAACAGGAAAAACTGAAGGAGTGCGAAGCCGCTCTGGACGGAGTGCGCGTCCTGAGTCGGGAAGAAGAGCAGGAACACATGCTGGACATGGCGCGCAAGGAGCAGGAAGTCGCGGCATGCGAGGCAGAGAGCCTCCATATCCGGAAGCTTATGGACTGGCGCATTGGAATCCGCGATCTGGCAAAGGATATGGCAGCCCTCACCGGGCAGGAAGCTGCTCTGGAAAAAGAATTTCTCCTCTTTGCGCCGGAACGGCAACGGCTTGCCCACGCTGTCCGGGCTGCGGCTCTGGACGGCAGCTATGAGGCGCTGGCAGCCGTGCGTCAGGAGCAGAAAAAAGAAGAAAATGCCCTGGTCGCGGCACGCCACAGCCTGCCGGAGCTGGAATTGCTGCTGCAGGAAGAGGCGGGACGGGCGGAGGATGCCGCGCGGGCAAGCCTGCTCCGCAGGCAGGAGCGGGACGCCGCAGCCCCTGTGTGGCGGCAGGCGCGGGCCATTGACCAGAAAATCGCCGCGAGCGCCAAAGATCTTGATGCGTTGCGGGGAGATTGTCGCTTGGACGGGCGCGCTATTGCCGCTGACAGACGGGAGAGAACCAAAACGCGGGAAAGCTTGAACACCGCGTTGCACAAGCGTGGGCAGATTGCCGCATACCTTGCGGAACATGCCGCCGACCAATGGCTGGTGGGCGGTTTGGCTGGCGTGGAAGAACAACTGAAAGAACTGGCTGCCGCACAGGCGGAGCTTGCCCGCAAGGAGGCCGAGAGGCGCAAGGCTGCTACGGACGTGCGGCAGGCCGCAGCCGCTCTGGCCGACATCGGGCGCGAAGCCCTTGACTGCGGACAAAAAGCGCAGGCTGCGGAGGAAAATCTGGCCCGGGAAAGGGCTGCGCTGGAGGCTGTGCTCCGGCAGCGTTCCGTACAGGAATACCGCAACGAAAAGGACGTCCTGCTGCGCCAGTTGGCAGCTTTCAGAAATATCGCGGCTCTGGCCGGGCACAGGGCCAGGCTGGAAGACGGTAAACCCTGCCCCTTGTGCGGCGCGGAGCAACACCCCTATGCACAGGGCAATGTGCCCTCGCCCGATGCCGCAGAGCAGAAAATAGAAGCCTTGAGCAGCCTGATCCGCAGGGCGGAAGAGCTTGAAGGCCTTGCAGCGCTGCGGGAAAAGGAGCGGGACGAAGCCCGAAAGGCCCGGGAAAGAGCGGAAAGACGGCAGGAGTCCGCACGACAGGACGCGGCCCACGCCGAAAAGATGCTCGCGCTCCTTACGGAAAATCTGTCCGGCCTTCAGAACGCGCTTGCCCTGCGGCAGCAGTCCGTGGCGGAAAAATTGCGCCCCCTTGGCCTTGAGACCCTGCCAGCGGACATTGCACGTTTGTCGGCGGAACTGGCGCGGCGTCTTGAAGCATGGCAGACCGGCACAGGACGCAAGGATGCGGTGGAGCAGCAGATCGCCGGCCTGGAAAGCGAGGACAAACGGCTGACCGCCGTTCTGGAAAACCGGTTTTCCGCCCTGAAAAAAAAGTGCGCGCGCCTGCGCACCGGCAAGGAGGAGCTTGCGGGCTTCCGGGCCCAACGCGCCCTTCTCTGCGGGGCAAAAGACCCCGATGCCGAGGAGCGGCGCTTGCAGGAGGCTGTGGACGCGGCGGACAGGGCGGAAAAACAGGCCCGCGCCGCCCATGCCGAACGTGAAAAAACCGTGCATGCCGTCACAAGCCGGGTCAGCGCCCTGCAGGAAAGCATGGCCCTGCGGGCGCGGGAACTGGAGCGGCTGCAGGCGGCCTTTATTACGGCCCTTACCGGGGCGGAATTTGCGGAGGAAAAAGTTTTTCTGGAAGCCCGCCTGCCCCTGGACGCGCGGCACAAGCTGGAAGAAACGGCACGCAGCCTGGACGCGCGTGCCTTGGCCCTGCGCGCCAGAAAAGAAGATCGCCTCCAGCGCCTGCGCGTAGAGGAAGAAAAAAACCTGACAGAAGACAGCCTGGAAGATCTGGAAGCGCGGCATGCCGCAAACAGGGAAAAGCTGAACGCCTTGACCGCCGCTGTTGCCGCTGTAAAGCTCAGATTGGAGGAAAACACGGCGGCGCGCGCGGCGCGCGCGGAAAAGCTGGCGGCAGTGGATGCCCAGAAAAAGGAATGCGCCCGCTGGAACAGGCTGCACGAACTTGTGGGTTCGGCCGACGGCAAGAAGTACCGCAATTTTGTGCAGGGGCTGACGTTCGCATGGATGATTGCCCACGCCAACGAGCAGTTGCGCGAGCTTACCGACCGCTACATCCTGCTCCGCCACCCCACCCTGCCGCTGGAACTTGAGATCATGGACAATTATCAGGGCGGGGAAGTGCGCTCCACCAAAAACCTTTCGGGCGGCGAGAGCTTTGTGGTCAGCCTTGCCCTGGCTCTGGGGCTCTGCCGCATGGCAGGCAACAACGTGCGGGTGGATTCGCTTTTTCTGGACGAAGGCTTCGGCACGCTGGACGAAGACGCTCTGGACACGGCCCTGCAAACGCTTGCCGGGCTGCGGCAGGACGGCAAGGTCATTGGCGTCATTTCACACGTCCCCGCCCTGACGGAGCAAATACCCACGCAGATCTGGATTATGCCGCAAAGCGGCGGGCGCAGCCGCATCTTTGGGCCGGGCTGCTCGAGTTCGGGCCAGTGACACCCCGCCGGGGCTTGCGCTTCTTCACAATGCGAAAAAACAGCGGCGGTTCCGGCGAGGTTCAGGCGCAGCTGTTCCGGGCCAGACCGTGGGCCGCGCGCAGGCCCAGCAGATAGCTCTGCACGCCGAAACCGCAGATGCTGCCCGCGCAGACAGGGGCCAGCAGGGACGTGCGCCGAAAATCCTCCCGCGCATGAATGTTGGACAGATGCACTTCCACCACAGGCACATGCAGAAGTTCCAGGGCATCGGCCAGAGCATGGCTGTCGTGGGTCCAGGCTCCGGCATTGATGACCACCGCGGCCACATCCTCGTCCAGAACGCGGTGGATGCGCTCCACCATTTCGCCCTCGTGGTTGGTCTGAAAGGGCTCCACGGCAACGCCCAATTCATGCCCCAGTTCCGCCAGGCTGCGGTCAATGTCCGCCAGACTCTCCGTGCCGTAGTGCGCAGGGTTGCGACTGCCGAGCATGTTCAGATTGACGCCGTGCAAAACAAGAATGCGCATGCGGGCCTCGCGGGTTGGATGTTTGCATGTTGCGCAACATGCGATTTTTGCCTTCCGGCAGCGCCGCTGTCAATCCGCAGGGATCCGGAACCATGATCCCTTTATGCGGCCTTCATGAAAAAGGCAAAACACGACATCCCGGAACGCCCCCTGTTGCCCATAAAAAACAAGCCCTCAGCACAAGAGGGCTTGTCACGTCAAAAACATATCCCGCTTTGCGGCATCACTTCCCGGACTTGAGGGCCTCCCGCGATGCGGCGCTCATGTGGCAGGGACGGCAGCCTCTGAATCTGGTTTCGTATCTGGCGGGATCTTCTTCCCTCTTGGCCGAATGGCAGCCATAACAGGAGCGGTTGCCGGGCTTGGCGTGGAAGGCCATGAACATGCTCATGGGGTCGCGCTCCCGCGCGCCGGGAGTGCTGTGGCATTCCCTACAGGACACATAGCGCCCATCGCTCCCTTCCTCGTGGTGGCAGTGCATGCAACTCACGCCCTTGTGCGCCGAATGCGGAAATATCACGCTCATGCGTTCGGACTCCCCGCCCTCGATCTTTATGGGATTCTTGATGATTTGGGACATTTCCTTCATGTCCCGCGCCTGGGCATCGGCCGTACACATCAGGCCCAACGCCAGCAACAACAGGGTCAGGTATTTCATGAGCGTTCCTCCTCGCTTCCGCACACTGCGGGTATCTGCATTTGTACAGATTTCCCGCAATTTCTGTCCAGTACTTTTGCTGCGGGGCGGCTTCAGGATCTGGGCCGTCGCCTCAAAAGGCATTCCAGAATGATCGGCGCAGCGGGCGCAGTTTCCTGCGCGCCGCCACCATATCCAAGTGCATCATGCCCAGAGCCAAAGCGTCCATATGAGGGTCGCCCTCACGTTCCCGCAAGTCCACCGTGGGGCAGTAACTCCTGCACCCGGTGCACCAGTCTAGGCGTTCGCCGTGGGCGGCTTCGCTCTCGCGCAGAAACTCCACCACATCATTGCCTTCCTTGCCGCAGGCGGGGCAGGCATTGCGCCGGAATTGCCAAGCTGCGCCGCACAGCCCGCAGTGCAAATGCTTTTTGCCGCCGCCGCCCACCAGAAATGCGTTTTTTTCGTCCAGGCGGCTTCTGTCCAGCCAGCCGATAACGGGCAATGCCCCACAAACAGGGCAGAAACCTTCTTTCCACATGCCCTGTTTATCCCAAGGGCCTTGCCCGTCATCGTCCAGCAGGCGGGAAGTCACGGCGCGCAGCACAGGGGCAACCACAAAACCGGCCACAAAGTGCAGCACAGCCGGTTCCAGTCCCCTGCCCTGCGCCAAGTTGCCCAAACCGCCTTCATCGCCGGAAACCAGCGCCTCTGCCACTCCCTCGCAAAGCTCGGCAGTTTTTGACGGCTGCAGAAAAAAAGCCCGCAGGGCATCTTGGCGCGGCTTCATGGCTTCCAATTCGTTCAGCAGAGGCAGCAGCCTTTCCGCGCAAAGGCGCACGGCCTCGCCCAACCCGGAAAAACCGATGCCCGCAAGCAGGGCAATGCCCTGTCTGGCGCGCTCGGTCTGCCTGCCCTCGTCCTGCACGGCCAAAGCAAAGGCGGCCACACGCGCATCGTCCGCCAACTGCCCGGCCAGTTCCGCCTGCGCGGACAAAAGCGGCTCAAACGCCCTGAGCACGGTTTTCAGGGCGGGCCGCCGTGCCATCACGTCCGCCAGAGTTTGTGACACGGTCTGCCTGGAGGCCATTGCATCTCCACTCGCATGGGGAGGGCAAGCCCCCCCGGTTCAGGATAACGCCGCGACAGGGCGGCCAAGTTCCGCGCGGGGCCGAAAAAACCCGGCGCACTGTGCCCTATGTCGGTTTGCAGACCGGCTTACATGAAGGCGGCATATTCGTAATAATGCTCTTTTTCTTCCGCCAGCAGGTACAGAACATTCACGTCCTTGAAATCCGCCAGAAAAGCCTTGGGAAAACGCTCCCTGGCCGCGCTCAGACGTTTCTGGGCCAAAGCCAGAATTTCCTCCCGTTCGCCAAAGGCCATGGTTCCCGTGGGACAGGTCTTGACGCAGACAGGCAGCATGCCCGCAGACACCCGGTCAATGCACATGTCGCACTTGGTCAGCCTGCCGCTCCGGGGATCCCGCCTGGGGATATTGTACGGACAGGCATCGGTAACAGCCTGGGCATCTTCTTCGCTCAGTTGGGCGCTTTTTTCCGTGGCCAGCACGGCCCCCGTCCGGGTATCCTGCACAATGGCGCCGAGGACGCTCATGTCGGCCACATCCTTGCAGATGGGTGTCAGGCAGTGCCTGCACTGGTCGGGAAAAAAATTCCAGATGACAGTGCCGTTTTCATCCAGCCGCTCGCGAAAACGGACGATCTTGAGGTTGTTGGGGTTCAGATCCGGAGGATTCTGGTGCGAGCCGCGCTGTTTGGTCTCGTTGGCGGGCAGATCATGCCATTCCTTGCAGGCCAGCTGGCAGCCCCGACATGCAGTACATCTTGTGGTATCAATCAAAAACGTCTTGGGCATAGCTATGCTCCCTCAGATTGAAGGCACCCCTCGCCCTGCGAATCTGCGCCACCAGGGGCAGAACCGCTGGCGGGGGCACGGGCGCGTTCCGCTGGGAGCGCGCCCGTGCCTTGCCTATATCTCGATTTCGGTCAGCTTGTCGGCCTTGCGTACATTCACACAACACGCCTTGTACTCGGGAATGGTCGTGTTGGGATCATACGCTCCGATGGTCAGCCTGTTGCTGGCATCACCGCATTTGGGCGTTGTCCAGCCGTAGGCAAAGGGCATGCCCACCAGGTGAACCGTCTTGCCCATGACCTTCAGGGGTCGGATGCGCACGGTGACCATGGCAATGGCCTCCACCGTGCCGCGGGCGCTTTCCACAATGACGCCGTCGCCGTTTTTGATGCCTTTCTCCCCGGCCAGTTCGTGGCTCATTTCAATGTACTGCTGGGGTTCGGCTTCCAGCAGATTGGGCACATTACGCGTTTCACCGCCGCCGCACCAGTGTTCGGTAAGGCTGTAGGTGGTCAGCACAATGGGGAATTTGGGATCCGCCGGAGGTGCGAACTTGTCGTGCTCCGAATTGTGGAACTTGTACACAGGGCTGCTGATCTGCCTGGAGAACGGATGGCTGGCCAAAGGCGTTTCCACAGGCTCGTAGTGCTCGGGGAAAGGCCCGTCGGCCACACCGGGGCCAAAGAACTGGGCATGCCCGTCCCTGAGCATGATGAAGGGCAGCTTGCCCTTTTCCTTGTCCGCCAGAGGCGGCCAACCGCCGTCGGGCACATCGCCCACCCATTTGGTGCCGTCCCACTCGATAACCGCCTTGGCCGGATTCCAGGGCTTGCCGCTGGGGTCCACCGAAGCGCGGTTGTACAAAATGCGCCGGTTGACGGGCCAGGCCCACGACCAGTTGGGGAAAAGGCCGATTCTGGCTTGCATGGGCGTCTGGCTGACATCACGGCGTTTGGACTTGTTGCCCTCCTCCTCGGTCCAACTGCCCGAATACATCCAGTTGAGGGAAGAGGTGGAGCCATCGTCTTTCAGGGCAGTGAAGGCCGGAACCAACTGGCCGCGTTTGTACTGCTTGTCCCCGGCCTTGCTGTCGGCCCAGAAATGGCCGTTGATGCGCTGCGTCCACTCCTCGGCGCGGAATTTTTCCGTCCAGTGCATCTTGAGCAGGGCTTCGGGCAATACCCCGCCTTCGGCCCTGTACATCTCGCGCAGTTTGTTGAACAGGGGCACGACCATGTCGCCGAAGTCGCGGGCCTCGCCGCCCGGATTGACGCCCTTGTCAAACCACTGCAACCAGCGGCCGCTGTTGCTGATGGTGCCTTCTTTTTCGATGCGCATGGCCGAGGGCAGCAAAAAGACCTCAGTTTTTTTGGTTTTGGGGTCAACGCCGGGACGCCGCCAGTTGTCGGAGGTTTCCGAATTGTGGATCTCGCCCACCACCAGCCAGTCCAGGTTGTCCAGCGCCGCGCGCATTTTGTTGATGTTGGGGAAGCTGTTCAGCGGATTGACGCCCACAACGAATCCACCGCGCATCTTGCCGTGATAGATCTTGTCCATGACATACATGTACGAATAGTCCACGCCCGGTTCCAGCTTGGGCAGAAGATCGTAACAGAAGTCATTTTCCGGAGTGGCCGCGTCCCCAAACCAGCCCTTGAGCAGGCTGATCATGTACTTGGGCCTGTTGCTCCACCAGTTGGCGCTGTTTTTCAGCGTGGTCACGGGAGTGTTGGCCTTCATGTACTCTGCCAGAGTTTGCCAGGGGCCTCTGGGGGCGGCAAGGTAGCCGGGCAGAATGTGGTACAGCAGGGCATGGTCTGTGGAACCCTGCACATTGGGCTCGCCGCGCAGGGCGTTGATGCCGCCGCCAGCCACACCAATATTGCCCAGAAGAAGCTGGATGAGCGTTGAGGTGCGGATATTCTGCACGCCCACCGTATGCTGCGTCCATCCCAGGGCGTACAGGATGGTTCCCGCCTTGTCCGGTTTGCCGGTGGCGCAGAAGGCCTTGTACACCTTGAGCAGATTTTCCTCCGACACGCCGGTCACGTTGGAGACGTTCTTCAGCGTATAGCGGGAGAAGTGCGCACGCATCATATTGATGACGCACCGGGGGTTGGTCAGGCTCTCGTCCACAAGCGGACCACCGTCCGGGCCTTTTTCCATCACCCAGGTGCTTTTGTCGTAGGTGCGCGTTTGCGGATCGTAGCCGGTGAACAGGCCATCGTTGAAGGCAAAGTCTTTGCCCACCACAAAGGCTGCATTGGTGTAGTGCCTGACGTATTCCTTGTGGTACAGGTCATGCTCAAGGATATGATTGACCATGCCGCCCAGAAAGGCGATGTCCGTGCCCGAGCGCAGGGGCACATGAAAATCGCAGCGGGCGGACGTGCGGGAGAACTTGGGGTCCACATGCATGAGCACGGCCCCGTTGTCCTTAGCCTTCATGATCCACTTGAAGGAAACCGGATGATGTTCTGCGGCATTGCTGCCGATAATGAGCACTGCATCGCTGTTCTTGATGTCGATCCAGTGATTGGTCATTGCACCGCGTCCGAACGACTCTGCCAGAGCCGCAACAGTGGGGCTGTGTCAGACCCGTGCCTGGTGGTCCATATGGACAACACCCAGGCCGCGCATGGCTTGATGGATCACGGCGCATTCCTCGTTGGAGGCATGCGAGGTTCCCATCCAGAAAATGGATTCCAGGCGGTTGACCGTCTGGCCTTTTTCGTTTTTGAGGATCATGTCCTTGTCGCGCGCGTCCTTGACGCGGCGGGCAATCTGCTCCAGCGTCCAATCCCAGTCCTTTTCCACCCAGGTGTCGCTGTGGGGAGCGCGGTAGAGCGGCTTGGTCAGACGGTGATCGCTGTTGTACAGGGTAAAGAGTGCAGCCCCCTTGGCGCAGAGCGATCCCTCGTTGACGGGATAGTCCGGATCGCCTTCCGTGGAAACGAGCTTGCCGTCCCGCACATGGGCGATCACTTGACAGCAGACAGAACAGAAGGGGCAAACGCTCACCACTTCCTTGGCGCCCTCGATCTTCAGCCTGGCGGCATAGGCCTGGGCCTCACCCAGGTCAAAGCCCAGTTGCCCCAGCGAAAGGCAAAGGACACCGGCGCCAACCCCCTTGAGAAAACTCCGCCGTGTGGTTTTCATGGTGTTCTCCTTGTTAGCTTTCCCGTTCTTCCGCAACAAAACGCACCTGCCCTCCCGGCAGGGACGTCCTGTGCTCTGGAAGTTTGAGTCATCATAGAAAAAAAATCGTGATTTCGCAAGGCAGTTCCCTGTTTTTTCCGCTTTTTTCCGCGTTCCTATTTTCCGAACCAGCATTTGGGATAGGTACAGGTCTGGCAGCCCAGGCAATACCCGCCCTCGCCCATGCGGGCGGCCTCGGCGCGCGTGATGTCGCGCCCGGCCAGAAGGCGCGGCAGGGCAAGGTCCAGAAACGTCGTCTTGTAATACAGGGCACAGGCGGGAACCCCCAGAACCTGCATGGAGCCGCCATCAAAATCCATCCGCCCCACAAGGCTCATGGCGCCGGGCAGCACCGGAACGCCGTGCAACGCCTGGGTGAGGCCAGCTTCCACCAGGGCCTGCCGGGTCACGTCGTCCGGATCCACGGAAAGGCCGCCGGTGGTCACCAGCAAATCCACCCCGGCCTCGCGCATGGCCGCAACGGCGCGGCGCATGCTCTCCCTGTCGTCGGGCACGATTTCGCTGCGCACCACACGGCACCCCAACACATGTACCTTGGCCGTGACCACGGGAATGAACTTGTCTTCCACAATACCCTGAAAAACTTCCGTGCCCGTTACCAGTATGCCCACGCGGGCCTTGCGCAACGGCAGAACACGAAAAAGAGGGCCGCCCTCCAGAGCCGCGAGAGCCAGTTCCAGATGCTCGCGCGCAAGAAAGAGCGGAATGGTCCGTGTGCCCGCCAGGGCACTGCCCTCCCTGACCAGGGTGGCGTCCTGCCGCGAAGCCGCCATGACCTCCGGCGTCAGATTGAAGGCGCGCAAACGCTCCACGTCCACCGAAAACAGGCCGTCGCGCGAAGCCGTGAAGTCGATCTTGCCTTCACGGGGCGGCAACTTCCAGGCCACGCCCTCGCCGGCCATGCGCCGGGCAAAAAGTTCCGCGGCCTCGTTTTCGTGCACAGGCCCGCGCGCATCCGCGCTGGCGGGCGCGCCTTCCTCCATCAGGGCCACATGAAAGCGCCCCATCTGCTGCAAACGGCAAATGTCGCCCACGCTGACGCGCTGCCCGGCCCGGAACTCCGGCCCCTTGAACTGCCCCGGCTCAATGCGCGTCATGTCGTGGGCCACCACGCCTCCCACGGCCTGCTCCACGGGCACCACCCGCACACCCCCCGCAGGTTCCGGCAGCTTTCCTATTTCCCGCCGGGCCAGCACATAGGGAGCCTCGCCCTGACAGCCCCGGCACACAGGCCCGTCCCCGGCGGGATAGGCTTCGCCGCAAAGGCTGCAACAGGCAATGGCCTTCATGTGCCTGTGCCCCAGAAAACGGCGCTTGACCGTCACGGCCTCCGCTTTGCAATAGCTGTCCCCGGCCTGTTCGATTTCGGCTTCCAGGCGGGCCACGTCCTGCTCCGCCTTGGGTTTTTCCTTGAAAAACCAGGCCCGGATTTCGGGCCAGGCAGCCATTTTTTCCGGATCAAGGCTGACGCGCACCCCCTCGCCGGTATGCTTGTCAAAAAGCGAAAGCGCGTAGCGGCCCAGATTGTGTATTTTCATCCAGCCGTTGCCGATGCTGCACAGGGTAAGCAGTTGCACGGCATCGGGCAGACACTTGGGCGACTCCACCACCGCCTCGAACAGCGTGCCATCGGGAATACCGCGCTTGGCGCGCTCTACCATATAGCCGCCGATAAGCAGGCCGGGGGCGGCATAACCGTGAAAGTTTTCCGCCAGACGGCGAAATTCCCGGAAAGTATAGGCTCCGACGTTCATACGCTCTCTCCTCAAAACATGAGCGATACAAAAAAGGCTCCCGAAACCATATGCCGCAAAAGGGAAAATGGCTACTTTTTTCCCGCAGCAAGGGATTTTGCAAGGCTGATGGCCCGTGCCAGATCCTGCGGCCGGTTCATGTTGAAAAAAGGCAATGCCTCCTCCGGCCCGTAGAGCAGGACACGGCGCAGGCCGGCAGGGATCATCCCTCCCAGCCTGCGCTCCCCCCGGCCAAGGGCATCTGTGAGAAAAGGCAGTGATCCGGCTTCATACACGGCGGCCAGGGGCTCTTCGCGCCCGCTGTCCGCAGCAGCGTACAGGGTGAGCAGGACGCCCGGCGGGGCTTTGGCGCGCGCCCGCAGCAGGGCCGTCAGAGTGGCGGCGTTCATGAAGGGCAGATCGCAGGAAAGCGCCAGCACAGCCGCACAGCCCTGCCGGATGGCCTGCTCCAGCGCGGCCGCGACTCCGGCCGCCGGACCCAGGCCCGTTTTTGCATCGTACAGGCAAGGAAAGCCGGGATAGCCACGTCCGGGACGGCAGGAAACCCAGCAGGGGCGGACAAGGCCAGCCAGCAGAGCATGGGTGCGGGCCAGAAGATGGGGCTGATCCGGCCCGTACACGCGCAGCAGGGCCTTTTCGTGCCCCATGCGCGCGGACAGCCCGCCAGCCAGAACCACCCCGGCCACAACGCCCTGTGCAGCTTCCATCCCGCCTCCTGCCGCTTTTTTACCAGCAAGCCGGAGCAGTGCCAAGGCCGCAGCCGTGCGGCAAGCATTGTGCCGCGCCCCGGCATTTGCTATGGTGGCCGCGCCGGAACTTTTTTTCGGTGAGGAGAGTTCATGGGCCAGGATCTGTTTGACCTTGTTGTCGTGCTCACGCTGGTGCTGTTCACCGTGCGAGGTTTCATCAACGGCTTTGTGGGCGAGGTGGCCGGGCTGGTTTCCCTGTTGGGCGGCTTCTGGGCCGCACACAACTATCACACCCGGCTGGTTCCGCACCTGACCTTAGTCAGCGAGCCGGTCTGGCGCTCCATCCTGGCCTATGTGCTCATTTTTCTGGCGGTTATTGTGCTGGTGGCCCTGCTGGCGCGCCTGCTACAAAAAATCCTGAGTTTCAGTTTCGTGTCCTGGGCCGATGGCATCGCGGGCGGATTGCTGGGCCTGGCCAAGGGCGTGCTGCTCTGTTCTCTGGCGCTGCTCGCGCTGCAAAAATTCTTTGCCAACGCGGCATTTCTCCAGAGCTCGCGCGCCCTGCCCTACTTCAATGCCCTCATGCTTCAGGTGCGCTCCTGGCTGCCGCCGGACATTCAGACCCGCCTGGGCATCTGACCTTTCGCGCCCCTCCAACCCCATTAAAGAGTTTGCCATGTCGTCCCGGGAAAAACTCCAGCAGGTCATCGACACCCTCCTTTCTCCCCAGGGCTGCCCCTGGGACAGGGAGCAGACCCCCCAGAGCCTTGTTTCCTATATTCTTGAAGAAAGCCATGAGCTTGCCGGGGCCATCCGCTCCGGAAAAACGGCCGACATCCGCGAGGAACTGGGCGACGTGGCTTTCCTGCTGCTTTTTGTGGCCCGCCTTTACGAAAAGCAGGGAGAATTTTCTTTCAATGACGCCCTGGACGCGTGTCGGGCCAAAATGATACGCCGCCACCCCCATGTTTTCGGCGACACGGTTTTTGACAATCTGGACGCGCAGCTCAAGGCGTGGGAAGAAATCAAGCGTAACGAACATGCCGACGAAAATCGGGAACCGACAGGACTTTTTCACAGCCTGCCCGAAAGCCTGCCCTCTCTGCTCAAGGCGTACCGCATCCACTCCAAGGCGGCGCGCGTGGGCTTTACCTGGCCGGAGGATGAAGAGGTGGAGCAACAGGTGGAGGCCGAATGGCTGGAATGGCTGGACGCTTCGGCCAGCGGCGACCGGCAGGCCCAAGAGCACGAACTGGGGGACCTGCTCTTCAGCATCACGGAACTGGGACGCCGCAAGGGCATCAAAGCCGATGAGGCGCTGGATCTGGCTACACGCCGCTTTTTGAAGCGTTTTGCGCGCATGGAGGTTCTGGCGCGGGAGCAGCACAAGGATTTTGCCGCCCTCAGCCTGGACGAGAAGGACGAACTGTGGAACATCGCCAAGGCGGAAGAAAAGCTGCTGCCCTGAGCCTGCCGCTCTTGCGGTGCGTGCCCGGCGCTTCGGGCCGCAGGCCCCTGCTCCTCTTCGGAATGGCGCTGGCCTGGCTGGGGGCTGCCCTCTGGCTGGACGGGTGCGTTCCCGCACGGCAGGCTGTCCGCACAGTTCCCCGCGCAGATAACGCGCACTCCCTCCCCCGCGCGGATCCCGGCTATCTGCAATGGCTGGAAAAACAGTCCATGCTGGGCAGCGCACAGGAGCTCACCGGGCAGGTGTCGGGCACGGAGCGCGTCTGGGACAGCAGCGCCACACCGCAACGGGCGGACATGCTGCGCGCGGCCGCGCCCAACTGGCTACTGGTCGATCCGCACGCCGTCAGCACACCGCGCACAGTTCTGCACGCTCTGGATCAAGAAGAATTTGTGCGCTTCATGGCTCAACAGGGCCTGTCGGGGGTTTTTCTCTCGCCTGTGGGAGAACGAGGCGACATCTGGCAGACCCCGTCCACACCATCCGCATCCATATCTGCCGGGGAAGACGGCTCCAATACCACGTCCCTGCGCCTGGACCCTGCGGTGGGCGATGATACAAGCTTCCTCGCCCTGACAGACAGGCTGGAGGAGGCTCATATCCAGACAGGCGGCGACCTGCTGCCCGCAGCTACCGGGCTTGGCCCGGACTTCATGCTCCAGGCGCGCAGGGCTGCGCGGTTTGACGGATTGTACGCCATGCTGCCTGCGGCCCGCGAGGATTGGGATATTCTGCCCCAGACTGCCGAAGCCTGGGACTGCCGCCCTCTGACGGCCGAAATGCTGGCGGAACTCCGCCGCCGTGGCCGGGAGCCGCAAGCTCTGGAGAGAGACAGCCAGAACTGGCCCCGCCCCGGCGGCTGGGCCGCCACAGGTCCAGTACTGGGCGCTGACGGGCAGACGCGGCGCTGGCTGTATCGCTACAGCAGCCATGCCTTGCGGCCGGTTCTGCTCTGGCAGGATCCTTCCGGTCAGGCGCGGCGCGTTTTCTCCGCCGCGATTATCCGCCACACCGGCCTCCAGCGCCAGACGCTGGCGGGCCTGCGCCTGGAAGGCTTTTGGGGCTTGGACGCCAAAAAACACAGACCTTCCTCTGCCAGAGACGCGCTGACTCCCGGCTTTGAAGCTCTGGACGCGCTGGCGCGCGAAGTCCGCCGCTACGGCGGCTGGTCCCTGCAAAATGAAATCCTGCCGCCCTCCCTGACCACAACCGTGCTGGACACCTCCGTGGACTTCAGCCGCGACAGTAGTGTACCGGCGGCAGCGGCCTTTGCCCTGCTCAGTGGCGATGCCTCCCCGCTGACCACTCTGTTGCAGCGTTCCCTGGCCGCAGGCGTAGACCACAGCCGCCTGGCCCGCGGGCTGGACGGCGGCGTACGCCTGGACTGGCGTCCCCTGCTGGATCTGGCTGATGGGGCAGAACGTGTGCGGCAGGCCCGGAGCATGCCCGGTTTTTCCTCTCCGGAGCCTGAAATTTTTGCAAGCACGGCATTTCTGGCAGCGCGCGCTCTGGGCCTTGCAGAGACGACCGCTGCACGGCCAGAGCACTCCCCGGCCATGCACACGGCCTGCCTGCTTCTTCTGGGCTGGCGGCTGGGGCTTCCGGGGCTGGCCTTTGTCAGCCCCCATGATCTGACGGGCGCGCTGGCTGGGCCGCAGTCCGCATTGCCCGGCGCACCCCCGCGTGTGCCCCTCTGGGCTGAGGATACGTCCGGCCAGGCAGCGGCCACCGTTCCACAAGTTTTCGGTTCTCTGGCGCATCAGGCAGCCCGTCCGGACAGTTTTGCCAAAGATGTGGCACACCTTCTGCGCCAAAGGCACAAAAGCGGCCTGGCCAGCGGCAGCCTGCGCAGCGTGCAGGCCGGGCCGCCGGGTTGTGTGACAGCGCTGAGCGCCCTGCCCGGTGGAGGGCACTGGCTTCTGGCCGCCAATTTTTCCGGCACAAAAAAGCGTCTGCGCTGCCCCCTGCCTTCCCGAACGGCACAGGCCCGCGACGTTTTCGGCGGGGTTCTCCCCCTGAAGGAAAACATTCTGGAACTGGAACTTGACGCGCGCCACGCGCGCCACATACTTCTGACGCCACACCCCACGAGTAAAGGAACGAACCCATGACCCAGAACAGCCCCCCCAACGGAGCTTCGCCGCAGGAGACCGCCGACGCGCCGCAGCCGGAGGAAAGCGCTTTTTCCGGCAACCGGCCCGAAGCACAGATACCGGCAACGCCCGGTGCGCAAAAATTCCTGGCCGCCCTGGCTCTGGTGGCTCCCCTGACGCTGCTTGCGCTGGCGGCCGCGCTGGCCTGGCCGGCCTTTTTGGGCAACAGCCAGTACTGTCCGCACGAGGCCGCGGGCATTCTCGCCTATCATCAGAGCGCGGCCAAGGGATTCTGGCTGTCTCCCATGAGCGCGGGGCTGGCACACTGGCCGGGCTTTTTCTGGCTTGCAGGAGGGCTTGAGGCCCTGCTGGACGCGTCCGCGCCGCAGTGGGCGCACATGCTCTTTCCGCTGGCAGCGTTCTGCGGCGCTGGCGTGTGCCTGTTGGCCGTATGGGGCCTGTGCCGCGCCGCGGGCCTGAACTCCACAGAAGCTCTGGCTGGAAGCCTTGTGCTGCTCTGCTCTCCACTTTTTGCCCCGCTGGTTGTTTTGGCAGCTCCGGAAGGTCTGGCTGCGGGGCTGGCCCTCATTTCCCTGGCCTTTCTCTGCCGCGGCTGGCAAAAGGAGCGCGCAGTCCTTCTTCTGCCCACAGGTTTTGTGCTGGCGGGGCTGGCCGGACTGACAGGAGGGCTTTTTTACCTCGCTGTTCCGCTGGCCGCCAGTGTGCTTTTTCTGTTCTGGCGGGGAGCTTTCCTCCGGGCGCAGGGCCTGGACGGGCTGCTGGGCTTTGTGCTGCTGCTGGCTCTGGCGGCCGTCTGGCTGGGCTGCCTCATGCTCTGGAAGCAGCCCGAAGGATATTTGCGCTCTCTGAGCCAGAACCTGCTGCTCCGGCCCGACGCGGCATCCCTCAAGCCGATGCTCATGGCGGCAGTGGGCCTGCTGCCCTGGACGGCTGTTGTGGCCTGCGTTTCCTGGGCGCGTGTTCTGCGTACAGCCCCACAGGATCTGCGCGCCTCGCGCGGGGAAAAATCCGGCACGGCCTTTTTGTGGTTGGCCCTGCTGGCTGGCAGCCTGCTGAGTCTGATGGCACCTGCGCCCGTCGGCGCGGCTCTCTGCCTTGCGGCACTGGCAGCTCCCCTGCTGGGCAAGGCTGTTGTGCGTCTTTCCGGCACAGGCAGCCGCCTGTTTGCCCTCATCACAGCCCTGCTCTTCCTGCACGTGGGCATGGCTCTGGCGGCGGCGCATTTCGGCTTTACGCTGGACCGCATGACGCAGATGCTGCGCTTCACCCTCGACCCTTCGCTGCGGGAGGCTCTGCTGGGTTTGACGGCCCTGCCTGTCTTGGGCGGCCTCTGCATCATTGCAGCCCTGATTCTGGCGCGCCTGGCCCGGCGGCAGACGCACGGCGGAGGCTGCGGCGTACTGCTCGCCTGCACGGTTTTGACAATTCTGCTGGCCCAGCCCGCACATTTTCTGCTGGCTCCTGGACTGCACAGCCTGCCCCAGACCAGCCTGCTGGGGCTGGAAACCATCCTGACTCCGGCGCAGCCTGCCGAGTCCGCAACAAGCACGCCCGAAAACGCACAGCCCGCTCCCCATAAAAATGCACCCGTTGCGCCGGACAACGGCGATGTCTCCGCCGTCCCACCCGTGGAGGAAAAACCTGCGCAGGAAAATCCGGCGCAAAGCACACCACAGGCAGCCCCCGATCCACAGCCGGAGCAAGCGGAACAACAGGAACAGCCAGAGCAGGCGCATGGCGATGCGCGTATGCCGGACGTGCCAAACGCGCCGGACAGGCCAAACATACCGGAAGCAAAGGAAATCTGAAAAAAATATCCTCAGTGGTGATAGGGGATTCTGCACAGAATACAGCCCGCGCGATAGATTTGCTCCAACAGGAGTACGCGGGCCAGTTCGTGGGGCAGGGTCATGGAGGAAAGGCTGATCAACGTGTGGGCGCGCTGGCGCACGCTCTCGTCCAGCCCCCAGGCACCTCCCAACACAAAACAGATGCGCCCCTGCGCGCTTTCATCCAGCTGGCGGAAAAAATCCGCCAACTGGAACGAAGTGAAGGTACGGCCGCGCTCGTCAAGCACCAGAGCAATGTCCTGCGGCCCAAGAGCTTCGAGAAGGCGGCGTCCTTCCAACGCAGCGCGCCGGTCGGGGGGGAGTGTGGCATCGCCGTCACGTACTTCTGTGCAGTCCAGACGCCGCCAGCGCTTGATCCGCGCCAGATAGTGGGCGGCGGCGTCCTTCCAGAAAGGAACTTTCAGCCTGCCCACGCTGATGCATCGCAAAGGTTTGCCTGTCATGCCGTCTGTGCCTGTTGCGGATTGTGCTTCCGCCCCTGCCGGAGGCAGTGCGCATCTTTCTCTGGAGGAAGCCGCGCTCTGTCTGCGGCGGGGGGGCGTGCTGGTTTTTCCCACGGAAACGCTGTATGCCCTCGGCTGCCTGGCGACAGACAGCCGGGCTGTGGAACGAGTATACCAGATCAAGCGCAGGTCCGTCCACAAACCCTTGCCCCTGCTGGCCGCCGATGCGGAACAAGCCGGGGCCGTGGTTCATCTTGCGGCCCTGCCGCCGGAACTGGCGGCTTTCTGGCCGGGGCCACTCAGCGTGCTGTTGCCCGCCCTGCCCAGCTTGCCCCTCCCCCTGCGCAATGCCCGTGGGCTGGCTGCGCTGCGCGTGACCTCCCACCCGCAAGCTGCTGCCCTGGCCCGCGCGGCTGGCTGTCCCCTGACAGCCAGCAGTGCCAATTTTCGCGATGCAGCCCCGGCATGCCTCCTTCAGGATCTGGACACCGACCTGCTGGACGCGCTGACCGCCGCCTCCCCACTCCCCGGGCGTTGCCCTCTGTTGTCGGGGCATCCCCAGCCCGCCGGGGGCAAACCTTCCACGCTGGTGGAGCCTCTGCCCAAAAAGCCGGGAGGGCAAAAGGCGCTACGGGTGCTGCGGCCCGGAGCCGTGCCGGAAAAGGCTCTGGAAGACGCGGGGTTTTTTCTCGTCCGCTGAACCCCCTCGTCCATAAAGTGGCGCGCGCAAACGCCGATAAGGCAGAAAGAAGTCCTACATTCTCCGTCGGGGTATCATCATGTTGAAAGAATGCAGCATCAAATGGAAAGTTCTGGGGGTCGCGCTGGTCGGGCCCCTGTGCGTCGCGCTCATCATGGCCTGGGGACGCATGGGCGACATCCGGGACGGAGCCGACGAAGCCATTCTCGAAAAAAGTCGTGCCATTGTGCTCATGGCGGAAGCCACGCGCAACGAAATGGCCCGCAAGCTTGAGCTTGGCATCATGATGCCTTTCGAGCAACTGCCTCCGGACAAGATTCTTGACGCAGTTCCTGTTGTGACGGCCATCCGCATGGCGGCCGCCAATGCCAAAGAGGCAGGGTACGAGTTCAGGGTGCCGAAGGTGCAGCCCCGCAACCCGGCCAACACTCCGACGGAACTGGAACGGAAGGTTCTGAAAGAACTTGAGGAGAAAAATCTTCCGGAATTTATCGTCTATGAGAAGGACAAGATCCGCTTTTTCCGTCCGATCCGCCTCACCAAGGAATGCCTGTACTGCCACGGAGATCCGGCTGGCACGCCCGATGTGGTCGGCGGAGTGAAGGAAGGCTGGAAAGAGGGCGAAATACACGGCGCATTCGAAGTCATCAGCTCTCTGGAAAAAGCCCACGAACGTACAGCCCTGGCGCAGGTGAGCGTGAGCGTGTGGACGGGAGCCATCCTTGCCGTGCTCGGCGTGGTTGCCTGGATACTGCTGCGTAGCGGGATCATCCAACCGCTTGAACGCATTCGCGGCTTCGCCTCCGCTGTGGCCCACGGCAACCTTGCCGCCCGGCCCGAAGGCACGTTCCATGCCGAACTCGGCGAGGTGAAGGATGCCATCGAAGCCATGGTCGACAACCTCAAGGTGAAAATGGACGAGGCCGACGCGCGCGGCAAGGAAGCATCGAATCAGGCCGCCCGCGCGGAAGGGGCTCTTGTGGAAGCCCGACAACAGGAAGAGCGCATCTCCAATCTGCTCGGGCAGATGCATCAGGTTGCGGCCCAAGCGGTACACATTGCGCAGCAGGTGTCCACAGCGGCGGAAGCTCTTGCCTCGCAGGTTGATTTGGTCACCGCCGGAGCCAAAAACCAGCGGACACGCGCGGCGGAAACCGCCACCGCCATGGAAGAGATGAACGCCACAGTGCTTGAGATCGCGCGCAATTCCGCAAGTTCCGCCCACAGCATGGAGCAGGCGCGCAGCCAGGCGTCGCAGGGCGAAAAAATCGTGACCGAGGCCGTGGACGCCATCCGCGCTGTACATGAGCAGACACGCGACCTTCAGGGGGCCATGTCTGCCCTGGGCAGCCAGACAGAAGGCATCAGCCGCATCATGGAAGTCATTTCCGACATCGCCGACCAGACCAATCTTCTGGCCCTGAATGCCGCCATCGAAGCCGCCCGCGCGGGCGAGGCCGGAAGGGGCTTTGCTGTGGTGGCCGATGAAGTGCGCAAACTGGCGGAAAAAACCATGTCTGCTACCAATGAGGTCGGCTCCGCCATACAGGCCATACAGGCAGGGACGCAGCGCAACATGCAGAGCATGGCCCATGCGGCGCAGGCTGTAGAACGGGCCACCACACTGGCTCACCAGTCCGGTGAGGCGCTCACGCAGATCGTTTCCCTTTCCGAAACCAATTCTGACCAGGTGCGCTCCATCGCGACAGCGGCAGAGCAGCAGTCCGCCACCAGTGAGGAAATCAACCGCGCTGTGGAGGACGTGAGCCGCATTGCCACGGAAACTGTGGACGGCATGACGCAGGCCGCACTGGCGGTGACGCGCCTCGCGCAGTTGGCGCAGGAGCTTGACGGCCTCATCTCCAGCCTTGAAGCCGCAGGCGGCAGCGCGTCTGCCGGAAAGGCATAGGCGGGAAATTTTCCAACAGGCGCGAAAGCCCCGTGCGCCGCTTGCACAAAAAGTTCGGACGGCCCAGCCGCGCGAAAAAATTGCAAGCGGCGCACGGGCTGCGCCAGACTGGTCAGCTGAACTGCTACAGGTTAGCGGCGCTTCAGGTTGCAGCTTCTGTCAGCATTTGCCAACAGCCTTATCTGTTGCTGCCGCAACCGCTCTCCTGACAGACCTGCCCCGGAAAAATCCCGTATACGCCGCCAGTCTTCGCGCGCACGCAGGCTGACGGCGGAGCGGGTATCTGCATCCACCACCTTCCAGAAGCTGTCTGCGCACGTCCCATTCTCCACTTCCAACAGCAAGCCGTACCTTGTGCCCGGACGCAGCAAGGCGTAGCGCCCTGCTTTCATATGCAGGCGAGCCGCCAAGCAGCCACATGTCAAATACTCTTGTAATCCCCCAAAATGGTAGCGTTTGAAAGTAGAATTTCCCATACTCATGAAGCGGGAGATTTTACATGAAAAAGTCACGGTTTATCGACAGCCAGATTCTGGCAATTTTGAAGCAGGCCGAAAACGGTAGCCGGTAACGGAATTTTGCCGTCAGCACGGGATAAGCAGTGCGGCTTTCTACAAGTGGCGAACAAAATATGGCGGCATGGACGCCTCACTGATGGTCCGGATGAAGGAGTTGGAGCGGGAAAATGCAGATGTACGCAGATGCGCAGATGTGTGCCGAGGTCGTACAGAAGGCTCTTGCAAAAAAGTGGCGAGGCCATCTCTGCGTGCAGAGATGGCCAAAGAAGCCGTGGATGGGGAAAA